>Ga0126342_10000565_pt1 | contig 42120 bp, 46 predicted proteins | sample Cyp1metagenome_FD_92528 | JGI IMG/M metagenome (GOLD analysis project Ga0126342, IMG submission 92528) | Coral microbial communities from Lord Howe Island, Old Settlement Bay, Australia - Cyphastrea 1 metagenome | ecosystem: Host-associated > Invertebrates > Cnidaria > Coral ...
ACATCTGAAACATGGCCTTTTCAGGTATGCTGTGGAGAGATCGAAGAATGAGTCTCGACCCACCATGATGGCGTTCTCCCGACAAGCCGTGCCCAATCTGCCCAACTCCTCCGTTGAGAACACCCTGAAGGGCGTGAAGCTCAGGATTGACAGAATCGACAAATACCAACGAAATTTGGTGGTTCTTGATGGTTCGCCCGAAAAAGCTGACAGATCGCCCTCAAGGCGCTCATCACACGTCACGCGTCACGTAAGGTGCCTATGAGGTGATTGAGTGCGCTGATCCTGACATCATTCTGAAACTTGGCATAGCAGGCATCTTTTTGGACTTTTCATGTCCTTTTCATGTCCTTACTGCAAAGTAAAAAGTTTCAGACACTGCTCACCAACTCCTTCCTAGATTATCTAGATAGACTGAGCATGAAATCGTGTCTGGGATGACCTCAATTTCTTGTTCATTGAGTCTGCCCAAGAGGCAATTATCACCTCTATTTCACCGGCTTGACGCCTTCAAGGATTGGCACCGGCTCGGAGGTTGGTCTCTGTGTGGATGCTGCCGAGAAGCTGGACAAGAAGGCGCTGCGGAATCCCGGGAGATACGTCAATCGCCAATCTAACACAGCTTGGAGGACTTTTACTGATGCCTCAACTGATCGCACGCGTTAAGTGATGCAGTCGAAACACAAGCAAGAAAGCAGAAATTGATAGGAGAACATAGGAGAACTAGGAACGAACTGTCTTCAAGCTTCACGATATTCAACGATCAAGCTTAACGGCTACAGCTTTTTAAGCTGCAGCATAGGCTCTTTCCTGCATTTCTCGTGGCTGGATTGAGCTGATTGCACGGATTCTTTTTCATTCCCTCAGGCTCTGCTAAGTTGTTTTCTAAATCAACAAAGGACGAGATGCAGCATCCGCAGCATCCTGATCACACTCAGTCTTCATCGTGACAGTAACAGTCATTTTGTGACTGTTACTACCAGTAGTACCGCACAAGGTGGTGGCGGAAGTTTCAAAGATAGGAAACTACAGAAGAGGTGAGTTGTTGTGATGCATTGATGGCAGAGCGAATCCACTCATGGACCGAAAGGTGGTTGGAGTTGTGCTTTTTGGAGTGGTTGCAGTGGCCACCTCACCACAACTGCTGAATGTAGTGTGGTGTGGTGTGGTGTAGTTTGTAGTTGTAGGTGTAGTTGCAGTTACAGTTGCAGTTGTAGTTGTAGTGTAGAGTAGTGTAGTGTAGTGGTAGTTGCAGTTGTGGTTGTAGTTGTAGTGCAGTTGTAGTTGTAGTTGTAGTAGTTGTAGTTGTAGTTGCGGTGTAGTGTAGTGGTAGTTGTAATTGTAGTTGTAGTTCTAGTGTGGTTGTAGTTGTAGTTGTAGTGGTAGCTGTAGTTGTAGTTGTGGTGGTAGTGGTAGTGGTAGTGGTAGTATTAGTGGTAGTGGTAGTTGTAGTTGTAGCTGTGGTGGTAGTGGTAGTTGTAGTTGTAGTGTAGTGTAGATGTAGTGGTAGTTGTAGTTGTAGTTGTAGTGGAGTTGAAGTGGAAGTGGAAGTTGTAGTGTAGTGGTAGTTGTATTTGTATTTGCAGTTGTAGTTGTAATGTAGCGTAGCTGTGGTTGTAGTTGTTTTTCTATCTATTTGTTTATCTCTCTATCTGTCTATCTATGTGTCTATCTATCCATCTCTCTGTCTATTTGTCTTTCTATCTATCTATCTACCTGTCTGTCTATCGATCTATCTATCTATCCATCCATCCATCCATCTATCTATCTGTCTATCTGCATGCTTGAAAACGCAGCTATTTTGCGAGACTTCCTCAGTTTTTGAACTTGGCAGCATCAAAAACGCAGCAATTCTGCAAGACTTCATCAATTTTTGAACTTGGCAATGTCAAAAACGAAGCGATTCTGTGAGACTTCCTCAATTTTTGAACTTAACAAAAATGCTGCAAGTCTGCGAAACGTCCTTCAAAAATGGGAAGTTGAGTGCAGAGCTGACGGCGTCGTGCCAATGCGTTTTGCGATTTTTTCATTCCATCTGTCTAAAGTACTGCGCCTGCCACGAAAAAGCGAGGCCTGGTCATACGAAGTGCTGCGCCCGCAAAACCATCTTAGCAAACCTGAAGATCCGATGCTCCAAAATGCAACCATTCTAAGGAAATCAGCGCCCGGACCTCCTAACATCTCTGATGAACATGTCTCTTGTACTGCGCCTGCCACGCGAAATGCATCTTTGCAGATCTTCTTCAAATATCCCACGCCTGCCATCGTTTTCGGAAATGCCACAAAACTGTCACATTTTGCTCACTTTTGGCAAGGTGCAGAATCCCTTGCGCCTGCCATGCAAAACCATTTCTGAACCTGCAAATGTGGTCCGAGCATGTGGCGTTTTTAACATTTTGACTTGGAAATGTGCTTCGCGCCACAACAGCGTGCATGTTTTCGACATCTCAACTTCCAAAAGTGCTCCGAGCATGGTGAGCGGCATACACTTTTTAACATCTCAACTTCCAAAAGTGCTCCGAACCCGTCAGTTTTTTACACTTTTGATTTCGAAATGTGCTTCGCCCCGCAATGGCGTGCGCTTTTTCGACCTCTCAACTTCCTTAAAGTGCTCCGAAGCTGAGGTGTTTTGTGCATGTTGACTTCGACATGTGCTTGGCGCCACAACGGCGCGCAAAATTGTCATTTTCTCATTTGGCCAGATGGCTCCGCGCCCGCCGCTTTAGCGAGCCTACTTTCCGACCCTCCGGGGGCATAAATCATTGGAAAAACGCAGTGAACCGCGACTTTCTACCTTTTCGCGGCACCTTCATCTTCTTTCTTCTGACTCTTTCTCTTCTCTGATCTTCTCTCTTCTTCTCTTCTCTGACTCTTCCCACCTCTGCTTTTCTGTCTGTCCATATTGTCGGAAGTTTGACTTTAAACTTCCTTCGGGCATCGTCATCATGCTTCTATTTTACGTGATGGCCATCACGACATACGTCATCAACTTCAGATTCCAACCTTATTTTACACTTCTGTGGTCACAGTCATGATTAGGATTGTGATAAAGTATGATCATGATCGTTATCGTCATCATCACAAAACACCAACCGTCCATTCAGTACATTTTGTACCCTTTTGCCAGCATTAGGGCCATTTTCATCACCGTCATCGTCACTGTTTTTTCACCAATATAAATCGTGTGGAGATGAAAACATGGGCAGATCTCTCATGAACGTGATGGCATTAGCCCCACGGATTCGCGCACCTGGGTTACCTGTCTTTGTGCCTTCGTGGCCTCTTTCAAAACCTCTTCGTTTTGCTTCATTAAAAATACTTTGAGATTAGAACTGGATCTTCTGGAGAGAACTATGCCGGATATAGGGCCCGTAGACAAAAGGCCGTTGAACTGTTTTTTTCACATCACGGAGAGTGCCAGGTCCGCGTAGTCCAGAGCTTGGACGAGTTTGGTATAGTTTGGTATTGGCACATGCTTCAAATCCCGGTCAAATCCAGGTCACCAGAGTTCAAATGTTTCGATCATGTTCGATCAGTTTGCAAATTTCACACCTCTTGACACCTTCTGACACTTTGAACTTGATCATCCCATGGCATGGCCAACTTGGCCAAGGTGTCCATGCCATCGTGCGAAGTCTTCAGGGCAGCTTGGCACTGCTGTACAAACTGCTTTACAAACTGTTTTTTGTCAAAGGACAAAGGATGTCAAAGGATGTCAAAAGGGATTTCAGGGCATTTCAGGGTTGCGTTGGGTCCTTGGAATTTTCGATCCGTGTCCTAAGGCACAGCCAGACAGCTACAAGTCTGAGTTGCTGCCGGCAGATGTCCCCAAGATGAGCGTCGAGGCAGTGACATGAAACTGAACGAGAAACCACTGCATGTTTTCCAACCAGCACATGCACATTATGGAAACTTTACACAGTTTTCAGCCTCACAGGCCGCCTGCACTTCCGGCTGGGGTGAGTTCGTGGGGAGCTTTTGAATAGCAAATGCCAAGTCTGACAGGGATAGGTTGGTAGGACAATCCTTGAATTCATTGAAGATCAGATAGAACTCAGATTGAACATCAGAATACATCAGATAGATTTCGCAGATTGACAGATGATTCAGATGATAGAAATTGACAGATGGATTTTCCGATGGCTGAGGCAGATGCCTTCGTTGGCATCGATGTCTTCGGCGCCTCTGCGCCAGGTGGCACTTGCAACTCGGCAGAGTGGAATGATTCGGGAGCAAAGAAGATGTTGTCATTTTTCCAAAGGAATTCGAGCGGATAGCTTAGATATATTCATATATCTTCATATATCTTCATATATCTTCTATTGTTGTCATGAAAGCAAGTGAAAAGACATATACAATAAATAATAATATTCACTATTTGTGATGTTTTTGACAGTCTTTTGACAGTCTTTGATATCTTGGATTGGTCATGATTGGCCAGTTTCCTACTGGTTCCTACTGGATCACTGTACCGACTGCTAAGGCTTGGACAAGTTCGGCTTCAACGTCGACAACGTCACCAGCTGCGCAGAAAGGTGCGGATGGTATCGACCGTAGCCAGATCCCTCTGATCGATCGTGACACAAGACACTTCAGTATACGCTTCAGTATACACAAGTCACATCAAGTCACACTGAACCAAAGACACAACACGATTAGGATGTGGCATTGACCAAACAGCGTGTCGGTCTTTTTCACAAGTCCAGCCTCTAAAGCACAGATCACTTTACAAGCCTGCTATTTGCTATTTCAGACTTTCCTCCATCGTGACTTTTCCTTTGAATACTCTAAAAGACTCTAAAACTATCCTACAATCCTGTTTGATACTTGTTCCATCTTGTTCCATCTTGTTCCCCGGCAAGGCTTTTGCGTCTCTCTCTTACTTGTCTGGTACAGTCCCTGTAGATCCCTGTAGTGTTTAAGTCCTGTCTCCCACGCGACACCAGCTGATCAGCTGCCTTCCGATCTGCCGTCGTCGTGGCAGGTGTCTCTCTGGCGAGAGAGGAGTGCTGCTCAAACCTCAGATGACCTCAGGGATCTGAGACTGTGTCGTCCAGTCGCCAGCTGAGCGCTGCTTTCGTGCGATTGCCAAGGTCCAACGGAAGCCAAGGAAAGCACTGAGCTATGGCAGCTATGGGGCAATGGGCAACACATTTTCTGATATCTTCTGATATCTCTTTATCACTCTGGCCAGGGCCACTCTGGATTGCAAAATGAAGCAAACAAATACATGTATGACTGTATGAGCACATTAATAAATATATATATATATATATATTTGTAGATTTCCTTCGATAAAAACCTCTCTGTTTGCAATGTGCTTAACACCAATGTTTGAAGTGCAGAGAAGTCTGGCCTGAGCATCGAATAATTTCCTTCGTTTTTCAAAGCAGACGAGTCTTTCTTTAAATTAGGCCGTTTTGATCTCACATAGCTGAGATTCCGGTGAGCATTTAATTCATTTGGCCATGCAAGTGGTCACTTAAAATATCGTAACAACGGGAAGGCACATCACTGTCACATCACAAACCAAACCACCACAGAATTACAACAGGGCCCCACTCACTACGTCGAGGCTTGAGATCAAGGTCTCCATTTCTCCAGCATCAGTAGGAAATAGCCATTGAAATCGCGCCAAGAAAAAGGTAGTGTCGGGCTTCAGCATGGGAATCTTCTATTCATCAGCATCTAATTCCTGCAAATTCATGGTGTCAAGCTGCTTGCTGATGCTTGTTGAGGTGTGGAAACATGTGGAAGCAAATGAAGAACAGGAACACATGAGGAACACATGAGGAAAGGAGTCAGCACGAATCGGACACTCCGCCAAGCTCAGATCTGGGTGGACCGGCGGCGCGGCGGCGCAGCGGCGCGGCGGCGCGGCTTGCCGTCGCCATGTCGGTCAGGAGCTCAGTCTGGTCTCGACGTTTCGACATTTGAACCTTGGAGGAGATGTGTCTCTTAGAGCCACAGCTTTCAAATGCTGAAACAAATGCTTTCAGATCTTAGATTCTCAGTCTCTGATCTACTCACATGGACTTGCGAATGTCATGTAATATGTGGATGATGTGGATTTACAATGGGTTTACATGTTGACGTCATTGACGTCATTGATGTTGTGAAGATTTTGGCAGCAGATTGCAGGGTTCTTCCCTAACGATGCTTGGGCCGCAGCAGCCAAAGATGATGGAGGCTGCCTACAAAGCGCAGGGCTCCCAGCGATCACCGAACAAGCTACACTGAGAGTTGACTGTTGCGGTGGAGAAAACTTCAACGAGTAATAGATAATAATTGTTAAAGTTAAAACTCATACTTCTGTAACTTCTGTACTTTTAGTTTTTTTCTTTTTCAGAGACTTTTTAAGGATACGTTGATTTTTTCAGATGGGCATGAGCTTCGGTTGTTGAAGTCTCAGGCTGATGGCGCACAAAGTGGGAGAGCACGATGGCAATACGCTTGCATCCCAGCAAGAGCACTTCTTTCCAGACACTTTGTGCGATGCGAGTGTTGGACTCTGTGCATGATAGATCCATGCCATGTGGGATTTTGTGCATTGAAATCGTTGCAGAATGTGAATGGATGTCAATGGATGTCAATGGATGTCAATGGATGTCAATGGATGTCAATCTTGTTCATGGCTTGTAAAGTCGGTGTATCGCATATTGGCTCAGACCGGATCGGGGGCATCACTAATTTTTTGGGGCGAAAATTCTATGGCGACCAACGACGACGCCGGGAAGATCTTTGTGGGTGGCCTCCCCAAGAGTTGTGCACAGGAATCCTTGAAGATTTGGGCGGAGCAATATGGTGAGGTGTCCAATGTGGAGGTGAAGGTTGATCCCATGGGTGTCTCTAGAGGCTTTGGCTTTGTGACCTTCTTTGATCCTTCGGTCGCTCAATCAATTGTCGCCAACAAAGACAACAACATGATGGATGGCAAGTGGATAGATTGCAAGATGGCAATGCCTCCGGGGACCGCCCCTCCAGCAGGGAAAGGAGGCAAAGGAGCAATTGACCCCAGCAATCCAAAGATTTTTGTCGGAGCCTTGCCGAAGAGTGCCACGGAAGAATCCGTGTCAATGTTCTTCTCAGCCTTTGGTAATGTCACAGAAGTCGTAGTGAAAATGGCCGAAGATGGCCAGTGCAAAGGCTTTGCCTTTGTCACCTTTGAAGACGCCACATCCGCAAAGTCTGTCCTTGACAACTATGACAACAACATGTTAGATGGCAAATGGATTGATTGCAAACCAATTGTTGCCAACAAGGGCAAAGACAAAGGCTTTGGAAAGGGCGACTTTGGAAAAGGTGGCTTCAGCAAAGGTTTTGGAGGTGGTGGCTTTGGCGGCGGTTTTGGCAAAGGCTTCAATGGTGGCTATGGAGGCGGTGGCTGCGGTGGCTATGGAGGCGGTGGCTGCGCTGGAGGCTATGGAGGCAGGGTTCTGTCCGTTCGGTCTCACGACGAAATAGGGTTGTTAATTACGAAGCATTACGAAGCTGTATACTTAAATGTTGGGTCCTTAAATGTCCTTAACCTCCCAGTTGGGTTTTTAACCTCCCCATTGGGTCCTTAACCTCTCAGTTTGATGCTTAGCCTTCCATGAAAGGTTAATGGCTATAATTTGGAAGAATTACAATGAAGCAACAAGAACAATGAAAAGCATATTCCAATCAGTGGATGCTCACCATCAATCATCATGGCTCCGTAGGAGTCGGCTTTCGTTCTTAGCAATTTTTCTTTTTGCTATCGACAAATTTTCCACTCCTATGGAGGTGGCTGTGGCTATGGTGGTGGTGGCTGCGGAGGTGGAGGTTGTGGCGGTTGTGGCTACGGAGGATGTGGTGGTGGCTACGGCGGCAAGGGTGGCTGTGGCTATGGAGGTGGCAAAGCCCCAGCCTATGGCGCTGCACCAGCCATTGGTGGCTATGGAGGCTACAGCAAGGGCAAGGGCAAGGGCCCGTATTGAGCCCGCAACGAATCCGCAACGAGCTCGACGCTCATAGGCTGTTTCACAAGGTGAGGGATTGGACCTCTTATATTCCATCTATATGCACCTATATGCACCTCCAGTGTGAGAGCTTGGCAGAGACTCAAGCAGTGAAGGCTAAATGTCGGTGATTTTGGTCAAATGCAGACGCAAAAAAGGCTTGTTTCGTTCATCATGCAGAGTTTGCATCATGCCATGAGACGTTGGGTTTGATGCAACATTGAATGGCAGTCAAGACAATTTGCTAGTGCTGAACATGCCTTTCACCCAGGTGCTGGCCAGTGGAGTGGTTCCCAGAGCCCCTACCAACGGAGAATGCTTCAGGGAGTTCCATTTACTATCGACTGCAGTTCCTTGGCGCAGACGATTTCGTTTTTTCGCCAAAGTCGTGCCGATTTTGACCTAGGACTGCGGGCGATCCACTCGGCTGCATGGTGGGGCCCCGATGACATCAGAGAAGAGGCAGATCGGGCAGACCGGGCAGACCGCTGATGCCGCGATGCTCAGGAAGGACAGTGGCCGCCAGCAGACCTGTCTCAGCCACAAGGAGAAGACGTGGGGCAACTCAGACCCCGGGCTCATTCTTCCGCCCATTTCTTGCTGGGTTTACAACATGGTTGGCTCAAGGGTGCTTTTGTCCACTGGTTTCTGAGTGTAAGCACGAACCAAAACATTACTTTAAGATACTTTAAGTTGAATGTAAGTAGGCACCATATTGAGAGGATTTCTTTGCATCGGCTGTATCGGTTGCCTCGACCGTTCGAGGTCTTGGTATTTTCTGATGGCTATGGCTACTGCAAAGACATTCTGCAGCAGGCGTTGATCGTGTCGATGGGCCCAAAGTTTAAGGGAAGAAGAAATGAAGAAACGTGCTGTCTTCACTTGATATACGTGATGTGTGTATCTACACAACCTGTATATATATATAATATATAATTATATATATATATATTGCGTAATTATGTATGATATAGGTATGACATTTGTAACTCATAATGTGTTTAGTCTTCGATGTTGTGACAGGCGCCTCCAGGCCGCATTGGCTCAAAGAGTGTGAAGGCCCCAGTGTGAATTGCCGCACTGGCACTGGGCCTTAACTGCCTTAACTGCCTTAACTATGTCGGTATAGTTTGAAACTTTGGAACTGATTTGCGACTCTAAGAGGGAGAAGGGACGCAAATCGAGTCCATTCGAAGTCCATTTTGAGGTCCAGACAAAGCCAGCAGACAAGTACACAGAGAAAGAGGCGAACTGATGCTCTCTTTTTGCTCCCCCTTCTTATTTCGTTGTTTTCATTTGTTACCAAGAATTTACGAAATCCCTTACCATCCCTCTTGTGCCTCTTCGACTCAGATGTCGTCACAGTTCTATTTTTCCGTTTCGTCCTGGCGGCTCTGCGATTCAGGTGCAGAAGCTCGTAGGCAGCCAGTCATGGGATTTGATTATCTTCGCGGCTCAGCGGAATTTCCCGGCGGGCAGTTGAAGTTGTACAATTGACACGGGGGTTTCCCATCCATGGGAATCCATGGGAATCCATGGGAATCCATGGGAATCCATGGGAATCCCAAATCCCAAAATGGGGACACTTTGCCGAAACTGAGGGGCTCGGCATCGATTTGCCTGAGAGCTCAGACCTCGCAGACGTGCACAAGCAGCAGGTTCGCAGGAAGTAGGAAGCTCCAGGATTCGCAAAGTGAAAGCATCAATTTTGGCACAGTGATTGGAGAATCTGTGGAGAAGCAATTCTTACCTGCCATGAATCTTCTTGCTTCTTCAGTCTGAGTTTTGACAGGTTCTTCCATACATGGTCACAAAATCTAAGATGTCTAGCAATCAGTCTAGCTCGATTCTTCCCGGTCCAGGATGCTGTGATGAAGCCAAACTGTCATGTTTGTGGGAAGTTTGTCGGAATTATCATCGCTGAAGCTATTGGATTTGGATGGATTTGGATGGATTTGGATCATGTTCGATTTTTGTGCCAGAACGCTGCACGGATGCACCAACGCACGGACGCACGTGCCAGGGTCTTTCTGGCCCTCTTGAAGAAGTTGGGTGATGATGCCTCCAGATGTAAGAGGCAGAGACTCCAATCAGACAGAGCCGTGGTTCCCACTATGTCTAGTAACATCTAGTCACTAGTCTTTGATCATCTTTGATCTAGTAACATCTAGTAACTATGTAGCATTATGTAGCAAATGGATGCAAGTGGAAGATGCTTGTGTCGTTTTCCGCGTTTTTTCGGTTCATCTCCATGGTGAAGGCTATGCGTCCTCACCGTGGACTGCTTTGCAGAAGAAAGGGAGATCCACGAGGTGAAAGCGCGTTTGCTGGATATTTCAATAGATTATTAAATTTATTAAATGTATTAATATTAAGTATTAATGATATTAATATGGATTAATGATTATTGCAACGTGTTCATTACGATGACCAAGACATAGCAAGATGATCCAAGACTCGATGTTTGTCAGGAGTTGGGTCTCAGTCTCATCACCAACGCTTGCCTCTTCGGTGCTTGCAATACTGCAAGGTGCGCAGCTATGGCTTTCAAGTTTTCGCCACTGAGATGAGTGTAGACAGTATGGAGATCTATGCTATCGAGATATATCGAGTATATCAAGGGCCATTCCTTCATAGCCATGCTCCTTGCATTTCAGGGTTCCTCAACGTGTCACGTGCCAGGACAGAGGTGCCTTGCAGGCTGCTCAAAGTCGAACCGATTGAATCGAAGAGAATTTGGTCAAAAATCATTAAATCGGCGTTTTTTTTACTTTGTCAAAATTTCGTGGACCAAAATCGTTCGGAATTTAGGTCCTATTCAGTACATCGACACCGAATGGGCTTTGAGGACGACATTCTGACATTCTGACAGCCCTGACATTCTGATCACCGAAAGCCCTGCGGCACTCGGTTTGCTGTGCGGGCAGGAAGGAGAATCTCCCATACTTGGTGGCTGAGATCTTCCGACATGCATCTTTCGGCCACCCAGATGCACCATTCTTTCCGAGATGCAGTTGCATACTTGTCGTATTTAAGTCCTTTCCACTAAAGTTTCCACTGTAAACTCAACATATCTCAACATATCTCAACATCCACTTAGTGAAACATCCCCAATTCCAGGTCAATGGATGGTCAATGGATTGTGTTTTTAGGCTACCACTGGAGGTAGGTAGAAATGGCACTGGATTCACCATGGATTTCTGGCTGTTTTTAGGTCACAACTCTGTGCGGATCCTGAACAAGGGCAGATATGTGACAGGGCCTTGGACAACCTGGCGCGTCGTGATAAAGTGAAAAAAACAAGTTTCCGAAAAAGTTTGGTTTTGTCCAGAAATGGAATATACATGAATATACATGCAGTACTGAAAAAATTATGGCCATTTTCATGGGGCAAAAAAAATGAGGTCTCGACATGTTTCAAGCGGATTTTGGATCCCTGTTTGATGTCGGAGGTTGAGGCAGATGTCCTGCAAGCCTTACATGCGACGCCCTGTATGGCAGCTGCCAGAGGCGAGGCTTTTCTGCTTCCAATCCAGCGGTAAATCATGGTAAATCGTGCTAAATCATGATAAATCCATAAATCCAGCAATACTCATGCAATACTATACCATGGATAAATGCATATTTTCCTCATATTTTCTCATATTTTCCATGCATATTTATTCCATACAATGGCCATGTAAAATGGGAGTATTGCTCCATTTTCAGAGCCAACAGAAGTGGCGAGGATGGAGTCATTGCCATCTCTGGTGGCAACGGCGCCTTGGGGTTGGTCATGGGCCTGTGGTTGCTACGAACGGCCTGGGATCCAATGGCAACAGGACCCCAGGGAGAAGATATCGAAGATACATTAAGATACCAAATAAAGATGTTCAAACGTTACATTTTCTCAATGGGCAACATGATCTGTTCTGCTTGTTTTGCTCTTTTAGGATGTTCACTAGTGTGCCAGCCTGAGGCCCAAAAGCAGGGTGGCAAGAAGTTCAGCATCAAATTTCTGTCAAGGCGAATCGAAGAGTCGAAGAGTCCAAGAGTCCAAGAGTCGAATCTACGCTGTTCACGATGGGTGCTTCGCGATCCATGGTTCAACATTTCCACACCAAAGTTGGATCTGGATTAGGCAGACTTCGGGGGTGCATGGATTGTTTCGAGGTCAATGAAGATCAGTGACCAAAATATGCCGAACTGGAAGGACGGCCTCTGAGTTGAACTTGCTTTGCTGAAATGTCTTTGAGATGCGAAAAAAACATGTTGTGTCTGATTTGTGCTGCGTGCATGATCCCTTGGTGCTCGAGGAAGTGCAGAGCTTGGCAGAGAGCCTCGGCATTCATGTCGAACAAGCCAAGTGCGATGTCAGCAAACAGGTGCCACTGGGTGCTTCTGGATGCCCAAAAAACTGAAGCGTGAATTATTGGGAGTGCTTCTGATTTCCATTTAGCTATCCATACTCCGTGCGAAGGAGTCTGTGGAGAGCTTCGTCCAGAGCGTCACACCAAACCTTACAGGTGTGCTGCTGTGTGTCATGATGTGTCATGTGTTTTCCATGCACTCTTTGACCGCTCTGTTTTGCTGGTGTGAATTCTCAGCAGTGCGCAGTGATTGATTTTCCTCTGTTCATGGCTAGACAGTTGCAGCTTCCCAGGTTTCATTCACTCAGCAGGTATTTTGCAGGACGGGTGTGCCGGATACGACATGATACGACAACCTATCTTGATCTATATATTCTATATTGTTAGCACCAGCAAAAATGGTCAGGATGCTATGCTGATCAACCAGACTTGGGAAAAGTTCGATGCGGTCTTCGAAGCCAAAAGCAGAGCGGCAGCTTTCTTGCATGACGCGCCTGAAACTGAGCTGACTTAGCTTTTGAGCTCCATGTCGTCCATGTCCATGAAATGCTGAAACGATCTTGATCTCAAGCGCTTCCCTGGGTGATGGTTTCTTTTTGTGGTTTCTGAATGTTTAGGTTGGAGAAGAATCAAAACCCAAAGCTGAAATTCCTGTGGTTATTCTCCTCCACGGCTGTCTGGCACTGAGGGGCATAGTTGACTTTCACAATTGCTGTGGCTTCTCTTCAAAATCTTCGATCTTGATGTAGACTTATGGACCGTGATGATTTCCGCATTTTATAGCAATTGATTTGCTCAGACCGGATCCAGCATGCCATCCCATGAGTACTGTAAGGACTGTAAGGACTGTAAGGCACTGTAAGGCACTGTAAGGCGCATTCAGTTTGTGCAGGTTTATGGCAACATGGGTCAGCTCAACTACTCAGCTTCAAACTCCTGGCTGGATGCTCTCTCCCGACACCGAAATGCGTGAGGGGCTGAAAGGCTGAAAGGCTGAAAGGCCTTTCAAGGCTGAAGGCGACATTTTACAAGACATGTCAAGTACAATTATTACAATTCAAATGCGAAAAAAACATGTTGCAAAATGTCATGGCAAAACAATGTCGAAAGATGTCAATGTGCTGTGCAGATCGCAGATCTCTGTGATTCGCGACGCTCCGAGATGCTCTGAGGCTTGGAAAGCCGTGCATGGCACCGCAGCAAGGAACCGAGATCTAAGATGATCTAAGATGATCTATGATCGAAGAAACAGGACAACGAATGACAACGAAACATAGAAGATGAACTAGAAATAGACACTTTTGATGAGAAAGGTTTTGCAGGAAATCCATGGAAATCCGGGAAAATCAGAGAGCATTTTGGGATTCTTAGTGCACATTTTGATGTATGCTACTGTATGTTGTGTTTTTTTCTGCATATTTTTCTTCGGATTTCAACATCTGAGGTGGGGCGCCTGGGGTGAGGTGGGAATGGCTGCCAACTTGGACGATGCATCCCAGAGGCCATGGCGGTTTTATGTTTGCGTTGCGAAGTTGCGAAGATTGAATGTGTTGGAATAGTTGGAATGGCGGATGTTTGCAAATGTCTTTGCAACATTTTGCAAAGGTCTTTGCATTTTTTGCGACATTGGAAGTTTGGATTTGCCTTGAGTACCTGAGGCGCATGGCTATGAGCCCGATGCCACCCTTTACCAACGTCTTGGACTTGGGAATCTCCGCATGCTGCGTTTCACGTTCGAAAAAATGGTAACGAGTAACGACTGAAAATCATGGAAGATCGGCGACGAGCTGTGTGCAGGCCGAAGGCCTCTGGGGTCTGGAGTGTGGCCTGAGGAGTGCAGTTGATTCATCTTGATTCGTACTGATTCCCTACGATTCCCTTGTTTCAAGCCTTTCAAGCCCTGTTCCTTGATTTCTTCTTGATCCCATGTTCCCGGGTCGACTCGATTTGCAACTCGTCCCATTTTTGCTTCATTTTTGCTTCATCCCAGGACGGGCTTGCCGTATTTCAGTGTCTTCCGTATGAACGTTGACATCATGCCCCTTGCTTAAGACTCTTGCACCGGAGCTGTGATGAGCCAAAATATCCCATCCGAAATATCCGAAAGATCGCGGAAAACACCCAGGTTCGGCGTCATTCAGGGTGATGACCATCCCAGCCAATGTTATGGGTCGTTCCCTCAGCGGTGAAAGTCTTCAAACATGGAGAATTCGCAGAATTCGACGATGGTATGGAACTGTTCCAAACTCCTTCGCTTCATACTTTCTTCATCTTTCTTCTCTTTTTTCAAAACCTTGGGGCGATTCGACTCCCATGATGGCGACAAGTCCCAGGCGGAACTTCTCTTCACAAACGATTCCTCCACCTCCTGGTGATCCTTCGAAGAATCCCTACACAACGTCAAAAGCCGAGTCGATTTCAGAGATTTCGCTAATTTGCACTTTTTGCAGTTTGCACAGCCTTTTCCAATCGCACCGCATGGGTCAGAATTCCTTCCAGTTGCTCCAGTTGCGAAGGCTTGGATACGAGATGAGAAAAGGCCCCCCTGGCGAATTTCACCCGGAAGTGGACATTGTGTTCCTCCGCCATCCGGCGTTAGGGGTGCAAATCATGGTTCTGCATCACCTAGTGCTGCAGTTTCCATCAATTTCCAGCATCAGATGAACAGCTGGGTGATTGAAGATGTATCGTTGCAGAATTGTGTTGAAAGATGCCACAGAAAGATGCCACAGATGCTGAAAAGGTTTACTTACTGTAGTCTATTACATCTGTGGCAGGCATTGATTTGCATGATGGCCTCGTGTTCCAACGCCACTACCCGAAGATTGCCAATGCGGTCGGGATGTAGAGGCCCAGGGCGAGACATGAGAAGAAGACATGAGACATCATTAGACTTTCGAAGGTAATTTAGACATTTTTAGAATATTTCAAAACTACAGGAAGCACGGCTGTAGAGTGGATAGCAGTGTACTTGGCATTACTTGATTCCAGGATTCTGTCTGCGCAACAAGAAACAGTACCAATCCAAACCTGCCGTTGTCATTGATCATTCAAATGATTTCAAATGTCATTCGGTGATCATCTGCCAACTTGGTGTGTGACGTGAAGATATTGCAGTTCTCTGCGTCGTCCGCTTTGTCTCACTCGGAGCTCAGTAGGGTCTGACTAGAAGAGGGCCATTTCAATAGGCTCCTTTCGACATTCACAGGACCAGAATTTGGAGCTAGTTTTTTCCTCCAAATTTCGTGGGAAAATCCATATTTCAAATCTGCGCATGAGCCAAGCTGGTTCGCAATATCTCTTGTAAGTTTCTACCTGAGCTTCGAAATCACATGTCCCTCTTCCAAACGCGCACTCGGAGGAGATATGAAGAAAAAGGTGACCGACCGTCTAAAGCAATGCATGAAAGATCATGAAGGGAATTTGAAAACACGTTTTTCTTTTAGCCAGAGATTTCAATTTAAGGCCTGCACTCAAGCGCTATCCGAGTCGGAAGATCGTTTGCGGGAAGAGTTAAAACGACGTAGTTAAAACAGTGAAACCATGAAATCAATAGAAATCAATAGAAATCACTCAAAGTGCTTTCCCAGATGACATATCGACATATCAGTGACACAGTCCATGTCATGTCCCATGTCATCCCTCATGCATCCCGAGTCCAGCGTCCTACTAAACTCTAGTCCTGACATGTGTGATGGTCATTGATGGTCCTTGGTCCCCTTGAATCTCAGTCCTTGGAATTTACCCAGAAACTATCAGAAACAAGATGGATACATCCAGGAGAAAACAAACCTTCCACCCCCTAGCTTCTGACGATGCTGACGGAGTACGCGGCGCAATGAACAACGTTTTGTCTCTCTCACACACCCAGATTTCTCCAAATCATGTGGAGCAAAGTGTTTTTTTTCCAAAACTATGGACCAACATGGACCAACATGGACCAACGTTTCTCAATCAGCCGTCATTGGATCTATGGCTAACTGAAATCCACCTGCAGCTTTGGCCCAGGTGCCCTCATAGAGCGCCACAGAGCATACTTTATGTCAACATGTTCGTGCGCATCCCGAAGCATTCCTTGATGCAACGCATAGTTCGTTGCATTTCATTGCCATGTATCGAATTTCTAATAAACATCCACACCTCTGGTTGAGGATCTGGTATACCAATTGACTTTTTTAGGAGTCCAATGGTCGTCTGCCATGCCAGCGGAAGGCTACCGGGTACCGTTTTTGTCGTCACTGCACTGCAGGATGTTATTTTGTCGTTTTGTGTGTTCAAGGCTTGGTGGTGGGTGCTGTAGTCTACGCCCTTGAGAACCTCACTGTCACTCTGCACGGAATCAGATTGCAGGGGGGGAAGTTTTTGTCAAATGGATGGCAAAAACGGGGGGAGGTTCGCAGTTTGACTTTCCCTCCATTAAATTTGTAAGTTTGGGTGTCAAAGCTCTGCCACTTGTCAGAACGCGGAGTCAAACGGACCACAGAACACACCGGCTCGATTTCGCTGTCGGCTTTTCATCACCGGGCTCCTCAGTCGAGCCAGTCGAGCCGGAGCCAAGTTGTAAGTTTTCTGCGCAAAAGGAGAAAGCTGGTTGCTGTTTCGTACGCAAGATTTTCTGACTTGAATTGACATAGAAAGATTAGAAAGCCTGGAATTGGACGCCAACTTGATGACAGTTGCTTCATGCACTGCCTCCATTCGGGTGTAAAGCTCAGTTCGAAAACTTAAGTTATCAATTCACGTGGTGAGGTCAGTGAGGGCAACTGCAGCAAGGTGGTGGTCAGATGGGGTGCCAAGGGTGAAATCCTCGAGTTGCTCAAGGCGTCGATTTGACAGAAGTCTACTGAGTCTACTGAGTCTACTGAGTCACATGCACTGCGAATGCGGCGAATGATGCGGCGATTGCAGGATGCTCAGTACTTGGTGAACTTCCCAGAGACTGTCTTGGTGAGTCCACATTTGGCAGCTGCTTAGCCGGCTTAGCCTTGCTGCTAGCAGCTACAGGTAGAGATCACTCAGAGACTTCTTCGGTTTTTTCTTTGTCTTTTATCTCCAATATCTCCAACAGATTCCGAAAGTGGTTTGCAGCTGTACTTGCATCATCCTAACATATCTAAGCATGTTCATTGAGTCTTGCAAGTCTTGCATATGAAGGTGAAGTGATCTGGAAGTCACATCTAAGGTGTCTGAGGATCAAATCGCTTTAGAGCCGCCAGAGTTTCGGCAAGGTCAATGGGTGCAGCTTGCACGAGAGATCCAATTCAGGCGGGATGGAACATGATGGAACGAGATGGAACGAGGTCAAGTCCGGCATCGCTGCAATGAACAAATTGAACTAGACCAACTAGACAAAGGTGGGGCATATTATGAGGATATTATAGCGGCATATTGTGAGGGTATTGTGGGGGTCAGGAGCAAGCGAGTGATGCGTGACGGGCAGCCGGGTGTGGTGCGAGATCTTCGTGTGGACGTTGAGTCCGTGGTGCTGCGCTTGGCGCCGGTGGGCGCAGTCGACAGCTTTGATTTGAGCGCATCTTGGCACGGTGAGACACAGAGTTTGAGTTTTACACGTTGAAGAAACACAAATCAGCATCCAAGCGGTGCTATGTCGTTTGGCAGTTTGGATTCTCCTGGAAGCCCATTGCGATTCGAGGTCTCCCCTAGCGATTTGAAACCCATGCAGGGTCTCCCAGCGAACTACGTGAACGCTGGTGCCTGTTTGCTTCACGGCGGCTTCGTACCGGGCGACATGGTCTTCGCCTTGAAGGACATTGTGGTCCAGGTGCCTAGGTCTTGACGGTGACGGAGGGATTCTTTCGATGTCTTGGGTATCCTGGTTTTAAATCCATATTAATCCTCTACATTCTAATCCTAGTTCAGGGATCCAGCAACGAAAACAACTGACGCTTGAAACGTCACTGTCTACGGAGAAGTGTTACTTGTTTCTGCTGTGTTCCCTGACTGAGACGGAGAGTGGCACATCAGTGGCTGTGGGTTGTGGGGATGTTGGCAGCCTCGGCAGCAAGTGGCCACTGCAGTTGCCAAACACAACGACCAAGACGAGTCAAGACTTCCAAGATCAGGCATGGTGTTTGGCGATGCAATATCCGCAGAAGCAAGACAAAAAGGCTTGGCCATTGATTTTTTTCTGGCATTGAAAAAAAAATTGAAAGGCCAACACAGATGTAAGATGGTGACTGCTTCTGCCAGGGGAGCTTTTAATCCGTTTTGAAGCACGGCAAGACTTGGGAAACCCAGTCTACTTGAACGCGACTTTGGCTTCCATCAAGCTGCGCCAGAATAGAACATTTTACCCTCTGGTAATTTAACATAGCTATTGACAATGACCATTTATAGTGGATTTTCCCATTAAAAATGGTGATTTTCCATAGCTATGTTAAATTACCAGAGGGTATATCATTTTATGAACTTTATGAAGCTCTTGTTTCCACAATGTTTCCACACCGAGCCTTGAGCATCTTGAGCTGTGTCAAGGTGAACCCGAAATCTTTGAGTCGAAGCCCGCTGTTGGGAGCAGGGCGCCATGTGGAGCTGACCAAGCCTTTGCGCTTTGCAGATGGAACGGCACGGAACTTACGGAACTTGCGGAGACTGTTGTGGTTCAACTTGTGCTTCAACTTGTGCTTCAAATGTTCCAAAAAGAATTTGAAATTGAAACAGTGACAGTGGAGGTTGGAGTGTATTCTTTTCATTTCTTTTCTCTTTGCCAAGTGTTGTAATCTGCACGGTTTGCAAATTCCCCCTCAAAACCCAAGTTTCGAGAGCGTGTGAAGCCAAGGTCATGGAGAGTGGTACAGTTGGAGTTGTGGTACAGAGCATCAATGATGGCTACGATGCCGACATTATCCAAGTTCTTGATGGTACAAAGGAGAATCCACATCCTGACATATCCTGACTACTTTGTAATATAGCAAGATAAATTGACCATCATAAATCGCATGTCAAGCTATGTGAGAAGTGCTAGAGACCGGAACTGGTTGTTTCTTTCATTTTCTTTCACTACTGAGCTCGTCGAACACCAGGAGCGCAGTTTCCAGCCAGTTGCAGATGCCTTCGTCATGGTCAAGGAGTCAAAGCTTGGAAAAGCTGAGCTTGAGGTCCACTGTAACCTGTGAATCTTTGCGACTTGCTTCCGCTGAGCTATTTTTGGCTTGAGCTGTCAGAGCTATCAGATTGAAATAGAAGGGTGCCCTTTGTATTTCTCTGCATCCCTGCACAGGCGCGATTACAGGAACTTGAGACTCTGGCAAAGATGAATGATGATGCTGGCAAGACTCGAAGGCTTCATGATGATTCATGTTGTGCGCAGTGAAAACACGGCATCTTTCCCTTTCAAGTTCGGCAGCCCGCCAGGAATGTGTCGATGCTGGATCAGAACCTGTGGGCCATTTGTGGCTTTGGCAGTGGTCTAAACATCTCATTCCTCACACACCAGTGCTTGGGCAGCACTGAGCCGGTGACTTCGGAGGTTTGGAAACGATACATATATCGACATGTCCTGACTGTGAAAACTTCCAAGATAATTTCAAATGTCGTTGTATCATCATTTATTATCATTTATCATCATTTATCACGTTCTTTTGACTGCAATTTGGAGAATGTTCCAAATTTTGCCAGTCGCAGGAAGATCAGCAGCTGAGGTCCAAATGGCCTCGCTTGGGGAGTTTGTCTGCGGACAGCAGGTGCCTTACGTTGAAGCCCGCGTCCCGCGAGGGCTTCGATGGCACGTTGGGGGGCGAGAGCACTGTGCCTTGGATATCCGATACGATCAACGGGATCCACGGGCACACAGAATGAACAAAGTTGAACAAGTACGAAATGACACATTGACTTGGACATATTGGATGAAAATTCATGAAATTCATGAAATTCGTGGAACATGTACGAACATCTTGGATGCACCGAAATGATGATGAAACCAAAATGGCTACTTGAAATGCGACTGGATACGACACTAACGGAATCTGGTGCATAAGGAACACATTTCCACTTATTGTATAAACATGAATCACACATAATCAAACATTGTAACATGTATAAAACATTATAAAACATGAAAATGGCCTGCAGACGACGAAGCTGTGCGCCTAAGGTGTGTTTCGACCACCAAGCATTGGTGACTGATGAAACACGAGTCGCGCCATATGCTGCGGCAATCCGTGGTGTTGCTGCGGGTCGGAAGGTGCTAGACATAGGCTGGTGGGAAAGCTTTGGGTATTGATGGATCAGCTTCATTAAAAAAATGTCAGCATCAGAGCAGATGGATTGTACCATAACTTTTACAATTATACGACATCCTGTTCCGATGCTTGTCTGCTCGTCATATTGGGATGTCATATGGGATGTCATATGGGAACCCATATATATATAGATATATATATAGATATATAGATGATGTCGTGTTTCAATCAAGGTGTTTCAACCAAGGTGTTCCCGGCCGATCTCGGCAGGCACTGGACCGGTGTGTTTCCTGGCCCGGCTCTGCCTTCGCGCCGGTGCCAGCGAGGCCGATGCGGCGGAGAGCTCTGACGCCTCGGTGCAACGGGCAGTGGAGTGCTTCAGGGCCGAGGCGCGGAGATAGCAACGAGGGTGGCTGGATGGATAGTGAGTGGAAGTGGAAGAGCTCAGAGGTAGTAACATGTAGTAACGAGTCAGAGAAATCAGAGAGGAATCAGAGGAGTCAGAGAAGTCAGGAATAGGTGTTCTGGTAGGGATTTGGAGACCGACAGAACACCCGGCTGCTTCAGGCCAAAGGCCACACCAGCGAACGCTTTTTGCCTGATTGGGCGATGCTGAAAGTTGCCTCTTTGGAGGAAGGCAGGGAATGGGCAGGGAGATATCAGATGATGTCAGATGATGTCTGCCAAAGAAAAACAAAGAGTCTCAATTCGTCAGTGACGTTTTGGAAAGTTGCTGAACCTTGCCTGAGGTGAAGAAGTGCATGTGACTGTGGAGAATGGCACGCATGGCACGAATGGCACGAATGGCACAGCGCAGAAATTGCGGCTTTTGCGGGGTCTCTCTACGGAGCTCCCATTGCCCAAAGGTGTGGGACGGACGATTTGGACGATTTGGAGCTGTGAAGCCGCTTATATCAGCCATATCAGCTGTCCAGCCAGGTTACAACATGCTGGTGCACGAGATCATGGGTCCCTTAGCTGCGCTTGCAGTGGTCTAAACGAAAATAAACACGGGAAAACCACCTTGGAGATACCTGTCCTGTTGTGCCAGGGAGGTTGCACTCAATCTCAGGTGACATGGCAGGCAATGAAGATGCTGCCCTTGTGCTTCATGATATACACGAACGAGGCGGAACCAAAACACATCAAAAAGCCACTGCATGCAGACATTTGCAGAGTTTTGCAGACTGCTTCATGGAGTTCATAGAAGGATAAGGGTCTGCGCTTCAGTTCAACTCTGAGACTTGTTTGGCAAAGATTGCTATGGCAGATAGATGCAGATAGGCTGGCGAAGTTTTGCACAGCGAATCATCCCCGTGCCGACCACACTCGCTGTGGAAGAAAGTGCCGTAGAAATTGGTGCATCACTCTGGTCTTTCGCAGGTCTTCTTGCTCCAGATTGTGTTGTGGTACCGCTTGCAAGCCCAGATGACAAAGAAATGGACATGAAATGGACATAAAATCATCGAATCCTGAAGTGAAACAAATGCTTCGATGATCTTCGTAAATTCCCATCTCTTGCTTCCCTTTTTGTGTTTCCATGGCTTCCAAGGCGTTCTTCTTCTACACTACTGGCACCAACCGATGTGCTAAAGCGGAGCACAATGGAGCCATGACGTTTTCCATGGGAAAACCATGGAAAAAACAAGTGAAAGACAAGGTAAAACCTTCAGAATTGGAGCTGCTGAAACGGCTTTTGCATGCTTTCGCCACGAAGGAGACCCTGATTCATCGACTTGGACACTGTGGAGACGCCACCATCACGCCACTTGGCGGAAAGCGGGAATGGAGAAGATGGAGAAGGTTTCCATAGGTTTCCCAAGATACTTCTATACACATCGAAGTCTCCTCACGTCTCTTCTATTTTCCTGGATTGTGTTGCTTGCGGCCGACTGCATATCTTGGAGTTTACGACGATTCATTGCTTCTTGTGAAGAAATTTAGATAAGAAAAGCATAGAAAGCTTTACAAGTCAACCAGAAGGAAGCCTATTGAACTATGTTGAACTTGGACAAAATGTTCAGCAGTGGTCGTAGAAGTGGTATATAGGAAGTCTTTTTTCTGGTTGTATAGTCTAATCTGAAGTTTGATGGAAGTGGGTACAGAGCCTAATGTCGACATGTTCGGAATGGTTTAGACATGTTTTCAGAAAGGGGAAGCTCCAGGCCCCGAACGCGCTACAGTGCGCGGCGCTTCCCGCCTTCGGCTTTGCTAGCGAAGCCGCAGGCTGGGTGTCGACCCAAACCAGCTGTCTTGAAAAGCAGCATGTAACATTTGATCAGCATTTGATCAGCATATCAGGCATTGGAATTCTTGGACTTTCAGAAGGGTCCCGAGCTGTTTCAGCAGCGGAACTTGGAGTTCAGGCAGGTTTTTGTTTCAAGCAGTTGCATGCGCTGTCACTTTTCTGTTGCGGGTCAGCGTCAGGACTTCACGAGAGGGCTTCCTGGATGGTGTGCATATGCATTTGCACGTTGATTTGGATGATTCGAACTGTGTCTTGGATCCGGATGATTTGCGAAGCTGATGGAAGCTGGAAGCTGCAGGTTCAACCCAGCTTTGCTGCTTTGCATCATCTTTGAGGTATAGATGTTCTAGATGCTCATAGCAAACCTGATGAAGCAACTTGGACTGAACAGATGAAGAGTGTGGAAACTGCACCATCTACAATCCATGTCTCTTTAATCGATGAATCCGTGCTTAATCTGTGATGAAGTGAATGAAGTTTATATAAGTTTATGAATTCACTTTTGTCAGTTCCATTGTCAGTTTCATGCCATGGATAGCTGAAGGATTCCTCTTGGAATACGCTGTACCTTCGATTGCTGGCAGAGCCTGTGCATTTGAGCGCTCACAGCCGTGTGCTGTGCCGCTGCACTGCGGACTTGCCTCTTGACACATCTAGGATGCTGAGCCCCAAATGTGTTGCCTTATGTAAAGATATGTAAAGCATCCCAGACCTGTACCATACTAAACTATACGAAGCAATCAAGCAATCCTAAACAAAAGCAATTTTTGGCTGCCAGAGATGTACCTCCGAGAGAGAGGACAATCTGACGAACTGTCAAACTTGTGGGACATGATTCTGCGAAACTGGTCCATACTGGTCCCACCAAGTGCTTAGCGAACGCCAATGTCCCTTGATTCTCTCCGAAACGATGTACGAAATGTACGAAATGTACGAAACAGTGGAGTTCTCATGGTGTTTCCCTCCCAGGCGCCAGCGCCCAGCTCGCTACTCCTTAGCGCTTCTCGTGGGCGAGGCCAGGACTTCTCGGACCTGTCAGGTCTCAGTATAGGGCGATAGCAGCGATAGCGATAGCCAGGTTGGATCAGCTTGGCTGCCAGAAAGATCCAAAAAGTCCAGAAATTCAAGATGAGGTGCTGATTTGCTGCACGCAGGAGGGTGCAGAGGTTGAGCTCTCTGACTTTGAGTGGAGTGGTGGCTAAGACCGGGATTAATTAAAAAGGTGTTGCTGCCTGATTAGAGCTTCGCATGTCACACACGTCGCTCGCTTGAAACTTGAAATCACATAGCGAGGCGTGAAGGGATGCTGTTGATTCTGCTGACAGCTTCTCAAGCTCTTAAGCAATCCAATGCAGCTAGCAGGGAAAAACATGAAGAAACGATGGAAGTGCTATTCTTACAACAGTGGCAAGCAGTTTAGTTACATGTCCTAAGCTCCCCTGGCAATACCGGAAAGAGCTCACTTCGTAGCATTTCTGGCAGATGCAGCCTAAGGTGCCCGATGTTTGCATCGGTGTTGAACGGCATAAGACAGACCTCGCCATAATTTGACACCCCAAAGTACCAACTTGCAAAAATATGGACCATAGTGATCAATACTCTTCATACTCCTTCAAAGCTATGGAGTTTCCAGTGCACCCAAGGACACTTTTGATGTGTTTGATGTGTTTTGATCCTCATTGACTTGTGGACCACTTGTGGACCCACAAAGCCACCAAAGAAAGGACGAATTCGGCCGAGTCGATTGCAGGACTCCCACCTTGCATCCATTCACGGTGGGCGCGCATGGTGACGCGGCGGATGTTTTACAAACAAATTGCTGTTTGCTGAAGTTCTTTTCCATGAGAGTCGACCCAGATAGGCTGTGAGCAACAAGTCCATTCCTCGTTCCTAAGGGAGTTCCAGCAGCTCAAGCAGCCGTCACAGGCCACCGCTTGAAATTTCGATCCAATTTCAGAAGCGCTTTTAAGACACATATCAGAGTCATCAGAGGCGCCACAGCTGGACTTAGAAACTTGTCTGACTTTGCCCTGGGGCAAGGCCAGCCTGTGTGGCAGCCTGCCTGGTTGCACTTGGACGAAGCACTTGCCGGCTTCGTCGCAGGGCTGTGGAGGTGGGAGAATCGCAATAAGTCGACATCGCGTAGCAATCGCACGGCGGCACAATAGCATATCATGCAGAGCACGCAAGTGCCGACTCTGATCAGAGACTTTCAGGTTCTCGAAATTAGTTCCAATAAGAGCAGTTCCATTTTGTTCTTTTATTCCAATGGAAATGATAAGAAATGACACTTGATCATTTTGATCATATCTGATCTCTTCATATCTCTTCATATCTCTTCAATGTCTCACTCTTTTTGAGGCACCAACCAAGTCCGCACCCCGGAGAAGGCGGAGACGAGTTGCTCCGCGCGAGGAACCAGCAGAACCAGAGGTCAAGGCGCAGTGAACTGCGGTGAGAACTCGGCATTTTAGGCATTTATTTTTTGGGGAAACAGTCATAGAATAACCACAAAATACAATCATTTCATCAACATCAAGATCATAGTATCATTCAATACATGTATATAATCAGTAGGCATATAGACTAGAAGAATACTAGAAGATAACTTCAGATAGGCAACCAACAAAGGTGCATGAAAAATACATTCGATACATCCACAGTATGGCTGGCTCCGCTCCGATTCTTGCACAACTGGCCACATCTGGTTGTGATTGCAGGCTGCAGAGAAAAGCAAGTCTGGTTTCCCATCACATTTGAGGCCAGAATCCGCTACCAAATTCAGCATCTGAAATTCACAATCTGCTCACCCTCGCAGGGCCGGACAGTTGACTGCGGGACTGAAGTCTGGGCAGTTTCTGATTGGACGACTGCGCTGCCCGAAGACCATCTATTTAGGCCTCGGAAGACTTTTCTGACAAGTCGATACAAGTCGCACTATTCAGAGCCTTGCTATACAAAGCAAGGACTTATTTGTATATCATTGTATATCTTGCATCATCATCCAGCTTTGATACACAAACAGTTTTTAAAGCACTTTTCTAGACTATCAATCTATAAATATGCTACAGTCATCTACAGTCATCTACAGTCATCTACAGTCCTCTATAGTCATCTATAGTCCATAGATTTATGGTTTTATTTCCTTTATTTTCCTTTCATGTGATTTCTGTCGAGGCTTGGTCTTTGTCCCGGACTGTGGCGAGTTCGTTGTGAAAGGTTCCAAAGCCATGAACCGCGCGGTGGACGGTGACCTGGCAACTTGGCAAGAAAACGTGTAGAAAATGTCACGACATGTCGTTAACATGGAACGACCATTGAGCTTTCTGAGCATTCTGCGCAACTTTTCCGCCTTAGCATTTAAGATATTTAAGATCGATGAACTATGATGAACTTCTGATGGTCCGTGACAAATGTGACAAACTGAGGTGGTGATTGAGCGCTTGACAGACTTGCAGGTGGGCGAAGCAGCTTCAGTGGTCTGCTGTTCTGAGGACGCCAGGTTTTTTGGTGACGCGCCAGGAAAAACAGTACGACAAGTCAGCAGCCACGATGCGACATGGGAAGGTCTCTGAAGCAGAAGAGGTGGCTCAGGCCGCTCACGCCACTGATTGACTTCATATCATACCATTTTTTATTTAATATTATTGATATCATTTCAGCTACTTTTGTCAATGTATCGATCTCTGAGTCGAAAGCAGATTCTCTTCAAAACTCAGGCGCTGATTTTTGTGCAGGTGTTGCGAGACAGCACCCAGGCAGAGTCCAATCAAGAGAAGCCAAACGCAAGGGTGGTTGCCATCCGCCAACGTGCCAAAGCCGCAACTCTTCACCTTTTGGACTTTTACATCTTTCGACTTTGAGAGCCTTCAACAGTCACAACTTCAAGTCTACCTCATCTATCGGATCGTTATCGGATCGATAATGGATCGATCGCCAACTCTGGCCATTGGAAGCTCCGCCCAGGATCTCAGCGAGAGATCGGCGGCTGCATCTACGACATTTCCGACTTGCAGGTCGCCCTTCAGAACAGATCCTGTGGATTTCTTGTGGATAACATGAAAAAAGATGACAACTATGACAATTCAATGCAAATCAATATACAGTATATACAGTATATACAGTATATACAGACTTTGGAGGGCAACCACATGCTCCCAGAGACAAAGAACAGAGAACCCATTGTGAGTTGGAATGGGCCAGACGAGGAGGTGATTCTTGACACCGCCCAAATGGGAGAACTTGGCTACTTTCAATATCTTTTCATCATATATCTCATATATCACTGATATATCACTTGTCCTTTTTTCGTCCAATTCAGTTGGAGCTTATGCATGCTTATGCTTAGAAGTTCATGAAGTTCCAAATGGCTACAAGTAGACAGAATCAAGCGTGATGGTTTTGTAATTGACAGGATGCAGAGGAGATTCAGAAGTACGAGGGTGTGGAAGAGGACTCAGATGGTATGGATTGGTAGTGGATTGGTTTGGTATAACGTGGTGTAACTTGTCGGTTTTCAGGTATGTTTTCAGTAGGAACTTGACAAGTGGTTTTCAGATGTCGACTGAGCCATTGGCTTCGTTGAGGTGCCCCGTATGACTGATATGACTGACTGATACATGATACAATGCTCGAATCGATTTGAAGCGATTCTGAGTATGCTCCTTATACATTCCTTATATTATGCTTATAGCTTATATATTTGATATTCATTGTATATCCTTGTATTCCTTGTGACAGGACGATGTCATCCTCGTGCCGGCAAACAAGCGCTTCCCGCATCTACTGCTGAACCGCTCAGAGGTTCAGAGGCAGATGTCAGGGGTCAAGAACCTCAAGGACATCGTGCCTTGGGGATCTTTCGCTGTGATGATAATTTGATGATCATCATGCATGATGATGTTTCTATCCTTTTCTTGTCAACAACTTTGCCCATGCTTCTAGGAGCAATCGGACTGTTTGATACTGTTTGTACGTTTGGAACAATTGCAAGATATTGCAAGTCAACCTCTTGAAATTTTTAAGTGCTTTCATGTTATATCAACATTGTAGTTTGGAACATCATAGGTTTATATTCGATTTGCCCTGACAAATTCTGTTGTGTAGCGTTGCGTTGCATTGCATTGTGTGTCTTTACAGTATACATGTCATGCTGACCTTGAAACCACTCTGGGAGAGCAGGACAAGCGTGTCACTGCTGTGCTAACCAACTGGCAGTGGCTTGGAAGCTGTGATGACCAAATTTTTAAGTGGCAAGAAGCTTTATATTGGACTCTAGGATTATGTCATGAATTTATGACATTTTATGACTCTATGAGCCATCATCAGCCATCATCAGCCATCATGAGACCTCAGTAATGTTTGGTGCAGACTCTGCTTGTGATGGGCATGCGCAGAAGGCAATCGTGGCAGTTACCTCGCGGTCGATTCCACAGACTCGTGGGAAATGCCGGTGAGCTGGAGACAGAAACCGAGATCATTCTGTAGCTTGGAGAGTAATTTGCAGAAAAAATTGCAGATTGAATTACTGAGTAATTGAACAATAAAAATAAGTCATGAATGTTTATAATAAAACTTTGCAAAGACTTGTTACGCCTCGGTTTGGGTAGTCTTGGAGTGCTCCGCAACTGAGGAACGAATATGACGTGAAAGATGAACCATTTTCCAAGGCAGCGTAGATTCCATGACATGTCATGTCCTTGCTGCATTGTTCGACTTTCACATGTTTGCCACATTGTGTCATATGATGTCATATGCAATTCAGGAGGTGCTCAACTGTTTACCTCCAGCTGATTTCCAAGTCACAGACGAGCTCATCAAAGAGCAAAAGCGAAAAGATTTTCGAGATCTTTGTGTCTTCTCCATCGACCCTCCAGGCGGAACAAATTGACAGTTTCAGTTTGTGCAAGCGTCACAAGTGCTTTTCAAACAAGTGTGATAGGTTGTGAAGATGTGGATGATGCCCTCTCCTGTGTGAAGCTAAAGAACGGCAACTTCAGTGTGGGCGTGCCACCCTGAGACTCGACGCCCCAGTGTACCATTGATGAAACGTGGGATGAGCTGCGATGAGGTCCACATTGCAGATGTGACCAACTTTGTAAAACCTGGTTCTCCCTTAGATCGCGAGGCGCAGTATGTGGACAATCTGGACAATGTTTGTTCGGGTGCATCAAGCTATGAACCACAGTAGAAAGATACAGAAATTGTAGAAAGTATATCAGTATATCCATTCAAATTCAAATCATCCCATTAGCTTGTGCAAGAACTGTTTTGAATGACCGCTTCCTGACGTCCATTTGCAGTCAATTTGCCACGATCGCCATCCTGTACAGCTGCAGATATGCTTGAACAAAGAGGCATATCGCCTTATAGATCATGGAGCTACAACTGAAGAGCCATTCCTGAGATACAACACTTGATACAGCAGTTTGCAAGCTGCCTTCCACAAACCAGTCCATGCAGGCGGCTGAGCGTGCTACCTCAGTGTACTTGGTGAATCGCCGGGTGGCAACTTGACAACAAGAAAGTCTCTATCCATCTCTCTCTCTCTCTCTTTCTATAAATATGTATACATATACCATGGGATATATATATATATATATCATTTGTTCCCGCTCTGTCTGTCTGTTTGCCTCACAAGAATTCTGGCGTAGCATACTTGGCCATGTAGCGATCTGAAGGGGTGCCATTCACATCGGAGCTTAGCATGTCAGCTGTGCAAGGATATGCTGCCCCGCTTGCTGACCACGGACATTTGTTCACTGCGATGCGATGGCAAGGACACTTCAACGGTTTTAGTCATAAAGTAGGGAAGGGTGGATTCTAGTGGTCGCGTCTCAAATGCGAAGATGACAGAATAAGTTGTTTGTGAAAGGCTTATCAATGAAGGCAAGCATGTGCAGACATTGCATCACATCTCACTTGGAGCATGTCACATCAAGTCACATGGTCACGGCTTTGTGAGGATCGCGTTTGCTTTTCAGCCATTTTCGAAATGAGTCCAGATGCAAAAGTCCTCAAGACGTTCTTCACGAAGGCCAGGTGGCGATGACCCTGGTGACCGAAGTTTGCCTCGATGCCACGTGGAGCATGTGACGCGTCGTGTAGGCACCATGTGCCACGTGTTACCATGCGGATCTGTGCCAGGGAGTAATCAGATCTCGAGCCGCGCTGTCCTACAAGGAGGCGATCTCATGAGATCATGCATTTGTCATGTCGTCAAAGGAGCGCATGACAACTGAGAGATCTTCCATCGCCATCCATAGCCATCTACAACTATCATAACTATCATATAACTATCCATATCCATCAAATCCATCCATGGAATCCATCCATGGAATCCATCAATGATGCCGATGATGTCAGAACTGGATCTGCCGAGATTTCGAGGCCCAGGAGCGTTTGGACGCGAAGACGGACGACGAGATCGGCCAGGCGCTGCAGCACTTGGCAGCGCTGGCGCGACAGCTCCGGGAGCGACGTTTCCAGGTGCAGCGTGCAGCGTGCTGAGCGATGCTGAAGTAGGAACAAGATTGAAGAAGTCTGAATGTTTCGAGCAAGTTGAGAGGTAGAAAAAAACATGTATATATATACATATATCACATATATATATATATATATTTTATATACGTATACATATATACACATAAATGAGAATAAATGAGATACATATTTTACGAAACCAGGTCTCAACAGACTCATTCGAGCGGTGGCAGTGACAGGATGGTGCCATTGAGCTGGAGAGCGGGGAGTTGAAGTTTGAGCCAGTAGCTCAGAGTCAGGGCGAAGACGGCGACGGAGTTTGTGAGATTTTTATCCTTGGAAGATCCTTGGAGTTTGGCAAAACTTTGGTTATTAGCCAAATCTGCAACACTTTGGTTTCGCAAAATGACATGGCAGATCATGGCAGCAATATGGTTCCTTCACTGAGGTTGGACACCAACACCCAACTTCCGACAAATGTCTTCCAATATGAGACTCACTTCACCAACAATCTTATTGAGGACAGGATCTCACCAAGGCATGAGACATGGCCATTCGCATCCGTCAAAAGCTTTCAGGCTCATTGATTCACCAGATTCGCCAGATTGCTGAGATTCGCTTCAGATTCTTTCAGATTCCTTTTAAAATTTTCCAGGAGTTCATGCTTCTGGCGAACCGCCAAGTGGCCCAAGAGATCAGTTCCGTCTGGTCCAAGCTGAGCCTCTTGCGAAGACATCCACCACCGAAGGCCAGCCTCAGCAGGCTCAGCAGGCTCAGCAGGCTTAGAGTCAACAGATTCACTGTTGATGTCCGTTGATCGTTGAGTTGGAGGCATTGGAAGCAGGTGATTTGATAATTTCGGCATTCTACCCCTCTGGCCTTTGGCCTGGCCCAGGGGTTGTGTACAGCTGGTTTGCGTAAAAGGTGGTTTGTGTAGAAGCTGATTTGTGTAAAAACTGGTTTGTACAAGTTGGTTGGTGCAAAACCTGGTTTGTGTAAAAGGTGGTTGGTCGAAAAGAGCTGGTTGGTGTAAAAGGTGGTCTGCGGAAAAGCGAGTTGTGTAAAAGCAGGTTTGTAGCTGGTTGGTGTTAAAGTGGGTTTCTGCAAAAAGTGATTGGTGTAAAAGAGTGTTTGTAAAAGCTGGCTGGTGTAAAAGTTCGTCTGTGTAGAAACTGGCGTGTGTAAGACCTTGGAGGTTAAACAGAAAAGAGTCAAGTTGGTAGATGCAAGCGGCATGGCTGTCAGAGTGCATGTGTGGGGCACAAGAGAGGCAGGTTAGAACGTACTTCTGGCTGGAACGGGCAGGAAACCGTGGAAAAATGCCGCATCGCAGGGGCGAGCCAGAAGAAGAAGATGAACCTCCTGATGATGATGATGATGAGGAGGAGGAGGAGGAGAAGGAGGAGGAGGAGGACGACGACGATGATGATGGTGACGATGACCACCGAGACGATGATGATGTAAATAAGGTCAGTGCTAGGTAGCTTGAGAAAAGAGACGAGGCGACAGGAGACTATACTGGACCATACTGGACTATACTAGACCATACTAGACTCTACTAGACTAGACTATGCTAGACCACACTAGACTAGACTATATTATGCTAGACTATAGTGTATACAGTATGCGGGGGAGGGGGAGTGTCCACAAAACACGCCAGTAAGGCCGGCGGATTTTAGAATGATGCATTGAATGATTTAGATATGATTTAGGTTGGTTACAGGTGGGGGTTCTTATGTTTTCTGATGGCCAGGAGAATTTCATGTCTTCACTGGTGGAGCTGTTGGAGGCGCGAAACCATGTGACAAGGGCCGGAGCTGGCTACCATAGCTCCCTGTCTCGGCCTTGTCCCCAGGCAAGTGGAGTCAAGGATTTCACCTACGGCAACAACAAAGAGTTGCAAGACTCTCTGAACAAGGTGGAAAAGGCTGATGATCCTTTTTTCAACAGGCGCAAGACGAACATAATCAGAGATTGAAACATCAGAGAACCTTCAGATGCTTCTGAAAGCTTAGCCAAGATTGCCAGGCTTGTCCGGATTATGACCACACGCTGTATGGAAGAAGCGTTGTATTTCTGCACTGGACAAGAGCAAAGGAAAGACTGGAAGCACTTTGGTTTAGTCGCTCAGCCAATGAATACCAAAGAATAGAGAGGAGTATGACAGTGTGACTCGCATGACGTTTGAACATGTTTGAACAGGTTATACAGGTCCAATGCGAGACTTCAACAGATTGTCATTGCGTCGGACGCTGACCGCGACCGAGGCGATGGACCAATACACACACTTCACATCGCCCATCCGGCGATACGCCGACTGCGTGGTGCATCGCTTTCTCAGTGCCGCGCAGGGCTTTGAAGCACTGCCCAGAGTTCTACGTGAGGATAAGGCGCTGGAGCTAAAACCAATCAGTGGCCAAAGAAATCAATGAATTTGACGCTCCAAGAAACAATCGACTTGGACCCTTGAGCACTGTGACAGGAGATTGTTGATTGTTGTGCTCACCTGAACTACAAGAACAAGCCGCTCGAGTCGCAATGTATGGGTTCACACTTGCAGTTCACGTGACGTTCCCACAATTCCCACATTTCATGATACTTCGTTTTACTTCTTTTTTCTTGGCAACTTTTGGCCTTTGCCGTGTGGGGAAGCCCTCTCAAGGAACGCACGAGATGCGGACCGAGCTTCTGTGGAGTTCCATCTCTACCAGCCACTTGGCCAACTCGAAGCCAACTCGCAGCCAACCGAAGGATCCAAAGGTCCAGAGATGTCCAGAGATGTCCAGAGATGTCCAGAGATGTCCTGATCCAGAGGAAATTGACCCCCAAAAATCAAAGCATAGCGGCATAGCGAAGTCCAGTACAATGTGCAGTTTCTGCTCAGGTTTTTCCAGCAACGTGGAGCTGTAGTCTCGGAAGGAGTGGTCATGAGAGTTGTGAGTCCTGGCAGCAATTTCAAGCACTAAGACAGACTACAGACCGTCTTTTGTCTTTTGTCATGGTATCTTTATCATTTTAATATGTATTTTCATCATGTTTCATCATGTTTTATATTTTGTAGTTTGGTGGAGTGGTGTGAAGAGCTGAGGAGGGAAGGAATCAGCGTTGCCGTGGAGGAATTCGGAGCTGAGGGCATAGCAGAGCTGGAGGAAAAAAGTTGGGGAGTCCTCCCAGATCCTTGGATCTTGGAATGCCAGGATGCAGAGAATTTGACATTCCTGGAATACCTAACTCCATACCTGGTGCATCCCAGGTGGTTTCTTGCCTTGTGCAGTTTTTCGCTGAGGAAAAGCAGCTTCTTTATGGACGGCCGAGAACAAAATTTCAAGGCTTTCAGATCAATGTCTTTGATCGACGCTTGGCCGCAAGAAAGAGCAGAAAGGAAGACAAGAAGATACCATATTTATTTTTTACTATGTGCGCGCAAAACTAAACTTCCTTGGGAATGCTGGAGATCCACTGCTGCAACTGAGGTGTGGTGGTAAAGATAGAAGCAGACAAGGATGATTTGACGAAGCGCAGATTGAAGTTCACGACCACCTGGCGCGTTGTTTTGAAGAATGACGTCGGAATGCTCTCTATAAATCTGGGCTGCGCTCATAAAATGGGGACACAGGTTGACACGTATGCCATGGTCCAAACATTTTTTCCCATAAAAGGGGATGATCATCCCCCATTATATAACAGGGGTGTAAAATATTCATCATGAGGGAGACCAGAACCCATAGAAACCATATATCATGTTTTGACCATGGCACACATCTTGACACACTGACTCGTTGTTGGCAAACTTTCAGCCAGGTTCTTGGGGATGCCGAGTCATTTGCCGGATGGGAGCCAAGCGCCAATGCCAGAGGTGGCTGACAAAGAAGCTCAACCCCCGGAGTCGTCCCAGAGTTGAAAACGAGCGCTGGCCGCCAGCCGAAGGCTAGACTTGGAGTTTGCACCAATGCCCGGGTGTTTTGAACGCATCTCGAGATTGGTTAAACGGCTAAAGTAAGAAGTTGGTCTGGTTTTTGTGAAACTCGTCAAGTAGAAAGTGATAGAAAGGGGATGACTAAGGCACATATATTTCAGGTGTACAGTTCGCAGATTTTGTTTTTAGGTTCATTAATTTGTTTGGTTTCAAACTCAAAGGTCTTCGGGAGTTACAAAAAATGAGAAAATGCGTTTACTACGAGTTCCTCGTTGAAGATCGAAACTGCAATGGTTTATCCTCATCACGATGCGTTTTAGCCTAAAGAAGTAGCTAGTTCTTTTAAGATGGTTACGCAGGGAGTGAATCTATGTTTACAAAATTGTTATGACTGGTCTGTGCATTTGATAGCTAAAGAATGCTAATGTATGTTCAGTTCATCTTGCCATGCTGGCCTCATGGCCTTCTGCTTCGAGGAAAAGACTGTGTTGAAGCCGCCGTTTGTTTGCCAACTCCTTGTGGCTTCAAGCTTGTTCTGACATTGACAGTCAGCAAACACCTGGACGTGATAAATTTGATTCGGGATGCTAGATTCAGATCAGGCCAGACATACGTTTTGCGTCCAGTCTTGGAAACAAACATCAAGTGATTGAAAGCTTTGAGATCACTATTTGCCACTCCTATGAAATCCTTGGAAAAACAAGCACCAAATTGGTGACATTTCGGGCTGAAGCTTTTCACATGATGCGACCATGTTCCGTGTGCTTCCCGCGGCGTATCGCCTGCCAGGTTGGGGAGACTCAATCCTCGTTGGCAGTTGATTTATGTGTAAACTGTGTAAACCCAGATTGAGTTTGGCTGACATGCTTTTAGCATGTTTTTATATTGTTTCTCCTGTTCTCCCGTCATTTTTCAAACTTTCAAAACCGCCACTTTGGAGAGCCAGGTAATCCTGGTCCCTTGATAGATTTGACAGGCCGCCAAATTTGTGGCCTGCGGCAGTTTTCTGTAGATGTTTCGAAAGGCAGGAGCCAAGTGATCCAACAGAAGTCCCAAAGAGTTCCAAGATGTTCGCATTGCGACGGTTGATTTTCTGCAGACGGTTGTGATTGTGACAGGCTCAGTCCAGGAAGCACCTTCCCAGGTCCGGAGGGTCTTGAAAGTGTCACGACTTTGCACATGTTTGCCATTTAATTTGCAGAATTTGCGAACCAATTCTTGGCCAAATGTGCTCCTTGTTACTCCTTGTTTATCCAATTGCAACGGTTCATGCAGCTCGCAGTTGCAGAAAGGACCTCAATGGACACTTTCATGGAAGAAGTGCAATTAGTTATCTGCGAAAAGGTCTTGGAGAACAGCAATCCCTGCATTTACCTGAAACTTCAAAGGTGAATCTGAAGGGTATGAGGACGCAAACATGTGGATGAGATCATACCAGACAGTTGGCTCGCATTTGTTTGCTGTTGCAATGTGACACAATGCCATGGTCATCGTTTCAGCGGCAGTGGCATCCCTGGCTGCGGGCAATGCGTTTTGCCTCTACCGCTTCCTTTTCGCAAGGTCTGCCAACTTTTTTTGCATGAAATCATGAGAAAGATCCGAAGCTCTTACAGAAACCTCATGAAACCGCATGGGTATTGGACATTTCAGTCGAATCTCACCAGAAATGTGTTGGCCTTGCCGGACCTTGCTTTCGCTTCAGGCAATATCATGCCTGGAAGTTGGAGACCGCGGCGGACTTACAGGTGGGAGATGGAGTTGTGATCAGAGCTTCATCCGAAGTCATTGCACAATACATGAGCTACGAATCAGTTGCATACGAAGAAAATTTGACTTGTCATTTGTCATGGTAAAATATGGTTATTGTAGAGTGCAAAGGCAAAGACTTCATAGTAACCGGATGAGCACACGAACATACCACAACTCAAAATTGAACTCTTTTGCTCCTGACTTGAGGCTTTGGTGCTGCCATCTTTCCGGTGTCCGATCAGCCAAGAAGTCATGCGGGAGACCAGGGATCACATGTTGGATATGGATGGAATCAATGAAGCTGCCCCTTTCTGAAAGTACTCGTAGTATTACGAAACATTTGTTAAACATAAACATATATAAAACATATATAAAACCAATATTAATTGGTAATTTGTCCTGGACTTTTCTTGCAGACTTTCTTGCCAGGAGCCGGTCGTCACGTGCGATGGCCAGACCTATGAGAAACAGAATATTCAGGAGCACAGTTTGGCCCTTGAGCAATGGTCCAACCTAGACCTGCTGGAAAACTAAGGGGCAGAAAGGGAGCCAAAGAGAAGTACAACGCAAGAAAATGCATCATGTATAAGGGTAATAAAAAGAGCTCCTTCGTGAATGGCTAATTACCGCCGATTTGTCCAATTCTGCTTTTTCCATGCGAGCCAGGAGTGGTTTCGTCGAGGAACGCAAACATCGCCCCTCACGAACCTGCCGCTGGACTCAAAGGCCTCACCAGAAAGTTGTTGCAGTTTGAAGACTTCTTTTTCAACAATTTTCTGCAACAACTGCAACCTCTCAACTTTCATCCGTGCAGCTCCCACCATCATGCCAAGCTGAGATATCTCCAACCGGAGAGCAATTAGCCATGTTTGCAACTTACAGTTGCGCTTGACATATCTTGACATCAACTGTTGCACAGCCACGGTTTTCGAGGAGGTGGTGCCGAACCTGGCGCTGCGACAGGCACGCCGCTTAAGCTACTTAAGCCACTCTCAAAAAAACTGAATTTCCAAATGGAAAAACCGGAAATCACTTTGTATATATATATATATTAATTATAGATTGATATGGGATTTGGACAAAAAAGGAGCACAGCCCAGTGGGATGCAATTTTTCGAGGCCGTGGCAGATTTCAACACCAAAGTGTGCCCAGTGCTGCGAGAGGTGCAGAGCTCAGTGCGCTGAAATGTCCAACTGGGCCTCTGTGCGCCTCTGTCATACCCTCGTGGTAACTTCATGTAACTTCCACATTCCAAGAGTCCAAGAGTCCACAAGCACTTCGAATCCTGCTCCTTGTCAAACATTGTTCACATGAGGAATTTGAGAATCGGAAGCGCTTGGAGAACCGAGTGGAGGTGCAGTATCTGAAACGCTTCTCAGTGGCACCAGACACAATCGTCGCAGCGAAGTGACACCACTCCGCTCACACCTCACGAGATCCCATGAGAGCATTTAAGGTGCTGCTTCAACGCGAGGCATGGTGACATGCTGTGACATGCTGTGATATGCTGTTTATGTTGTTTATTGCTGTGTTGTGTTTATGCCACTAGTAATGCCAGTTGCAGTTGACTTTCCGTTGAAGTCCTTCGAGACTTCAGGTGCAGCTTCAACAGGAGATTGCCGGACAAGACGGCCGACGTGATGAGGCAGATTGAAAGAGGACACATGTAGAACAACAAACAGCGCCTTCAACACGCGACATGATTTGCAGACATGTATATTACTTAATTACAAGATATACAACGATGACTTATGATCATAGATAACAAATCACAACTAAATACAAATGATGATTTTGATATAGTTACATGTATTTACGTGAGTATGTATCAATTTTATCAATGCTACATTTGCCATCAAGTGTCATGTTTTTCCAATTCTTTCCATCTGTGTCCAAGGCGATGCAAGCCCTCCTGGACTCTTTGGAAGAACGAGAGGCAGAGGTGGTGGCTTTGCGCAAAGGCAAAGAGGAAGTCCTGAAGGACATGAGAGCTGAGAACCGAAATGGACCTGTCTTTAGGAATCTTCAATGATCGTGCCAAGGGGTTTCACAAAGTTTCACATATGACAATCTGCATACAATATATAATTAACACATATTTAATCATATTTTTGTAAATACAAAGGTTGTGAAGACACATATATACACATATATGATATATATATATATATCACACACATATAAATATATATATATATAATATGTATCATATATATATATTATGGTATATGTATGTATATATATATATAGTATGTATCACACACACATATATATATATATAATATGTATCACACATATATATATATATATATATCACACACACATATATATATATATTACATCATATATATGATATATATATATATATATATCACACACATGTAAAAAATATATATATATGATATATATTATATATATATGATATATTATATATATGATATATGATATATATGATATATATATGATATATATATATGATGTATATATATGAGATATATATATATATGTGATATATATATATATATATATGTAATATATCATATGTATATATAATTATCACATATATATATACATCACACACATATATATATATATATATATATACATGCACATGGATTGCGATGCATCATGTGTTCGTTCGATGCATTCAATGTATTCATTTGATATCTACAGCGGTCACCGTGCAGGACATGGAGCGGCTCCGCCAAACACACCAGGAAGAGCTGGTTCAACAGCAGGAAGAGCAGAACAAGGTGCAACTGAAACACCGTTGAGCCATAGATGGTCGATGGCCGATGTTTGATGCCATGATGATGCCATGGTCGATGTCCATAGTACAGTACTGCAATGTACTGAAGCTGATGTTCATGTTATGTTCATGTTATGTTCATGTTATGTTCATGTTGTTCACGCAGGTACAACAGAATTGGATGGAATCGGGTGGAATCGGGCGCAGGCAGTGGAGCTCGTGGAGGCAGAGAAGCAGGTGGTTTTGGCAAAGTCTAAGGCGGAAATCCGAGACTCTGAGACGACAGACATCAAGAGACGACACGGCATAGATACGTTGCATAGATTGGTGTGAGATTGCTGGAGTTGCAGAGTATTCTGAAAATATATCTTTTGACAGCTGAAGCCTGCGATGGCGGTTTAGCATGGCTTAACAAATCAGCTTGAACTCTTTCAGGCCGAAGCTGATTCGCTGCGTCGACAGCGGGACAATGCGGTGAGGCGCGTGGCAAAGAGAGTTTGACAGCACCTGAATGCGACCTGATCAATTTGTCCTGCTTTTTCCTGCTTCATTTTTGGTCCTTGATTTTCCCTTGAAACCTTCGGCGGCCCAAGGCTTGTGCCAGCGAAACTTATATCATTTGCCTTGCACTGCCCCATGACACTTTTCCGATGGCCTCATGCGCCACATGCGCCACATGCGCCATGCACGATCCGTTGGCGCCGCGAAAATCGACGTCAATGCGTTCGATGCCTCAAATGCCACGAAGTGCACCGATGCCGTTCACCGCTTGGCGCGATCGGGAGCAAAGAAGTTGCCACCCGAGCTACGCCAAGCCTTGGAGCAACAGATGCCACGGGTTGGTGCGCCACAACTTGCCCGCAGCTCGACAAATGACAGGTTTGTAACTGGCATTTTCTGGGTTTTGGGGTAAGCTATGATGAGCTTCCTTTGAACCACCACACACAAGACATGACAAGACCATCTAACGGCATAGTCATAGCATAGCAGTGCTAGTTTCCTCAAGAATTCATTTTTTTCAGCCTAGGACAGGCTTGGGCTTTGGGACGGATTGGAGATGAAGATGCCCAACAGTTGTTGAACCGCCTTGTCGAACGCCTACACAAAGCAGGCGCCCTTCAGCTGTGCCCGACTTGGCAAAGCTAGGCAGTTGTCACGCACTGCATGGCACTAGGTTACGGTCTTCATTGCCAGATACCTCTTTCTTTGAAACTTCCGCCACCGCCTTGTGCGGCACTAGTGGTACAGTAAGTAGGTTTTTTTGACGCACACGTCACAGGCATTGCGCACCCTGCGGCAGTGGCATCAACAACTTGGGCGATGGCAAGACATCGATTGCAGCTGCCTCAAGGTTTCGTGGAAATCCTTCGGCAGCGAGAAGTCTTGGTCAAAATGGAACCGCAGGACGCTTCGTTGACGCTGTGGGCTTTGGCCAAGCTGCGATCGCAACTGGGTCAACTGCCGAAACTCGGGAAGACCCGATGGTCGACGCGCGATGCCTCAACGGCCATGTGGGCCTGTGCCACGATGCAAACAAAACCAACCAGGTCGACCTTGGACATTTGGTGCAATACATTGCTGGAGAAGATGCACCTTTGCACTCAACAGGTTGGAAATCATTGGACATCATTGGGAAAGTGGGTGAAACATGGTGAAACCACACAAGTTTTAGATTTTCCATGTTCAAGTTCATTGCTCATGTCTGAGTGTCTGGTTACGCCAATGACTTTTGCCAATGACTTGACCGTGACAGGATATCTCCAATATGCTTTGGGCCTTGGCCACACTCAGCATTTCTACGCCCTTGACTGAAAGATGCATCGATGCCGCTCCACTTCAAAATTTACATGGCCAGGTGAGGCGCACTGGCTGTGCGCAAAAGAGACTCAAGATAGTATAGAGTAGTATAGAGTATGAATCACTGTTTGAGTATTTATGAGATTCAGACGTGTGGAATTCCCAAAGTCGAAGTTTTGAGTGATTCATGTGATCCTATGGATATCCTCGATAGGCCGCCGCCAATGCCATGTGGGCTTTGGTGCAGCTTCAACGACCCCAGCGTCTTTCAGAACTCACTTCAAGAAATATTGGACAACTGCAGCCACAGGAGTGGGCCAACTGTGACTCAGCAGAGAGATGACCAAAAGTGACCAAAGCAATGAAAGTTTCGCTAAGACATCTCTGTTTTGACATCTCTGAATATCTCTGTCAAACAGTGTGACATCTTTTGTTTTGACATCTCTGTTTTATTCGGTCCTTCGTGCTGGCAACAGCTGCCAAGGTGTTTGGGCTCTGGCCACAGCTGGTCTTCATGACGAAGAATTTTTCAGGAAAACCAAGGAGCCAGTGCTTCTTAGCCACAGCTATGCTTCATTCCAAACATCAGGGACATTCTGGCAATCACTGCTGGGATAGGGAGAAATTGATCTGAATCGAAGATATGGGACATAGCAATGTTGCCTTGACTACCTTTCCTGTCTTCATTTCCCCGCCTCTAACATGCCCTGCAAGGTACCAGATCTGGATTCTTTCTCTCTTGATTCTTTGAGCAGAGCTGCTTGTGAATCCAAGTCCCCGCCTGCTTTCGGCTTCCAATAAGTAATGGGACACAGACAGGGGCCAACAATTTTCCCTGTTGCAAAGTTTCGCTTGGAAGGAGCAGTTGAGTTCAGCTGACGCCATGAAGGCTTTGGCATCTTGTAGCCCAAACGGCAGCTCGTCACAAAATTTCCAAATGGGCATCTTTTAATATCTTTTAATCGTCATGAATCACGAATAAAAAATAATAAAAATACATGATGATATGATGATATGATGATGATCTTGCTTCCTGGATTCCTGCACCACAGTTGCCATGGCCCCAAGGTACTCTGCTGAGCAATGTGGCCTGGGCCTACGCCTTCGCAACGACCCTGTTGGGCAGGCGGGAGGGGATACTGCTGGATGTAGCTGGGAGAGCCGGCAGAGCTGCGTCATTCATGCCGTTGCCGTTCAGCTTCCCGCTGCCGAGGCTTGAGAAGGATGAGGACTTTCTGGATGCTGTGCGGGCACAGCTTCGCGCACTGGGCCAAGAGCAAGATGGGAAGGTAAGTATGAGGAGACCTGCAGCAGCTACACTGAACAAGGCTGGAATGATTGGAATGTGGACAGAAGTTGGACAGGCAAATTGAAGTTGGTTGACTTGTCATGAGATGTTTTGATACGCAAACTCTGTACCAGGAACTTGTGCACGTTTGTCAAGCAACAGAACCTCGAATTGTTCAGCGGATCTCAGGCTCACGCTGTTTGCAGCAAAGCTTCAGCCGTTTCGCTGTTTGACTTTCTACCAGATTCTCATTTCTTGCTCTGAGATCGAAGAGCCTGTCTGATGTAAGTATGCAACATATGTCAAACATATGTCAACAATTAGTAACATGACTCATATGACCATTATATGACCATTA
>Ga0126342_10000566_pt1 | contig 42097 bp, 41 predicted proteins | sample Cyp1metagenome_FD_92528 | JGI IMG/M metagenome (GOLD analysis project Ga0126342, IMG submission 92528) | Coral microbial communities from Lord Howe Island, Old Settlement Bay, Australia - Cyphastrea 1 metagenome | ecosystem: Host-associated > Invertebrates > Cnidaria > Coral ...
AAAATGCTGATTTATAGTGGATTTACTCATTGAAAATGCTGATTTATAGTGGATTTACTCATTGAAAATGCTGATTTATAGTGGATTTACTCATTGAAAATGCTGATTTATAGTGGATTTACTAATTGACCATGCTGATTTATAGTGGATTTACTCATTGACCATGCTGATTTATAGTGGATTTACTCATTGAAAATGCTGATTTATAGTGGATTTACTCATTGAACATGCTGATTTTCCATATAGTTATGTAAACGTTTACCAGGCCGGGTAACTTTAGCACTAGCAGTTTATTAAGAAGTGTAACACTACGAATACTAAATATAGATTATAGAAACTATAATGACAAATACATACAAATACAACTTAACACGCAAACAAAAAAAACATACGCCATTCATGTTATCCCCATGGCCTAGCCATGGATGTTTCTAGCATGGGAAAATTATCGAACTAAATGGTCCGTGGCTTCCATAGCAAACTGAATCATCTATAGATAGGCCATGTTCACAGCAATCTAAATCATCTATACTAATCTAACCTGTTAAATTACCAAAGGCTATCTTCTTTTTTATTGGCACTTCGAATAATGTGTTTTTTTTTTACGTTGGTCCATGAATTCAGCGAATCGCCGAGCGGATGTGGAAAGACACCTCCCAAGCATCATTAATCCATGTCGATGCTTAGGATCCTGATGACAGATTTTCAATGGAGGTTTTCCCGGTTTTTCCCATAGGAAAACCCCCATGGTTTACAGGAAACCCCTATGACTTTGATAAACCCATGGGAAAACCCATGGAAAACCCATGGTAAAACCTGTAGATCTTCCCACCAATCCAGTGAGATTTGCCCAATTTTGGAGCAAAAACGGCCGAGACCAGGACTTTCTGGTGCGTTCTTTTTCGGGAATGGGGGAATGGGATAAGTGTTTAGAGTTATTACGGATCCTTCCCTAATTTGTAGTTTGTTTTACCATCTGGTTATGACTAACATCATGGAAAGATCCACCCATTTTTAATAGGTAAACCATCTATTTCTATGGGCCATCTATACCATGGCTATGTTAGTCATAACCAGAGGGTACTAATTAAGCATATAGTTATTATACGGATTATTACGGATCATTCCCCCCATTTCCCTACGAATCAAGCACCAGTAAGATGAATTGTGAAAATACTTATGAAAGTTATGAACATAGCACCATGAAAATTTCCCATAGGATCCCTGTATGGTATATATGCTAACATTTGGGGTATATTGATGGTAAATGTTACCATATATAGCAGCACCATGGATCCTATGGGTTTCCTCTCATTTCCTCATTCCCGAATAAAAGCACCAGTAAGATGATGATTGATGATCCTTGTTCCAAAATCTGAGTGTCTCTGCATTTCTCGCCGCTCCGCCAGGGGAGGTGGTCGGCAAATGACCACCTGGCATCTGAACGGTTGAGGAACCTCAGGGGTACTACTACCATGGCTCATCCCATTCGAACCCCACTTATAGGTGGGACAAGTAGGTTTAATCCACTTATATCCGCTTACAACTGGGGTGAACTAACCCACTTACGATCCGTGGGATGAACCACCAAGTACTACCATGGCATGGAAAAAACATTCAACAAATTCAGAATCTGCGTATGAGCATTCTCATGAATCGCTGCAGGAACACTACCCTTCCCGCCCTTCCCTCCCTTCCCTAAGAAAACTCTTACAGCCCACCACTGTTGCCCTTCCTAAGCTCCATACCCAATCATCCAAATCCGGTCTCTTGAACTCCTGCCCAACCAAATGATTGCAGTCCAACTCAGCCAAACAAAATAAACATCATATTTGATTTTCGGCCACAATTATTCTTTTAAAAAGCCGTTGTATGACGCATGATCAGCATGGCCCTTGCTTCTTCACAGGCATGACCTTTTCTTCTTTATAGGCATCACTCCTTGAGCTCGTGGATCTCAATCTTATATCCCTGGACGTCAATGTAGTTCAAGAACAACCTTGGCATCCCTGGTTCAAGTCGCTGCTCGAAACTCAGTTGTTTTCACGTGTCTCAACTCGCTCCAAGGTTCCCAACGGCGCTCCCGGATACAAGACGTTGTCCGCAAAGACTAAGGCCTCAGCTGATAGATCAATGACGTGTTACGGGACCAGGCTGTACACCCAGAGCTGACCCAACAATCCAGCAATGGTGGACAGGGTATTGATAACATTAGAGCCATATCCCCCACAAAAAACTTTGGGGTCTACCACACTACTTAGATTTTATTACGTTTGGGTTTGTAACAATCATTTGACCATAACCAGCAAAGGGCTGCAAAGGACTTCAGCTTTTGGTTTTACCACATTAAACACAGAATTTCGATCACGGAGTCCTGAGAACTGACAGTCATTGGCGCTGTTGCCAGTTGGGTACATGTTTTTTTCATTGATCTGAATATTGGGAAACATATCGTTGTTCGGTTTGAACATGGGGATACTCCTCAAAATAAGACTTCAGTTCAATGTACGATTTATCATTTTGGTTTGGAGTATGATGATTCACCAGTGGCCAACTGGGGTATACCTGATCAAACTACTGTAACTCCCATAGTTCATGATGCCCCCTATAAATTGGTTTATAAACCCCATTAACTATAGTTATAAATAGTTATGCCCCCTAGTTACAAATTGGTTTATAAACCCCATTAACTAATATTAACTATAGTTATAAGTACCATAAACCACAGTTATTGGAGTTATGTTCACCAACTTTGATCGTTCCCACTGACCTTCACTCTGAGGCCGGGCTTTTTCGGAGAGGCTCGTCTCCGCCGCGTGAAGGTCCTTGGTCCCAGAAACCCCAAAGGTCAATGGATTGGATTAAGGGAAAATTTACAGGAAAACCCCATATTTAATGGGAAAATCTATTGTTTCCTGTGAATTTTCCCTTAAACCAATCCATTGAAAAGGGGTATGTTTTCCATCCCCAAGTTTGGGTTTGCAGCCAGGGTTGCCCACGGTGGAGCAATTAACATGTGAACGCCATTTTTGGTGCAGCTGACTAGACATCACTGACTTAGTTGGAGACTTAACGTCCCAAATGGGACTATTTTAAGGTGAAGCCTGCATTTGTGCAGCTACCCGTCACAGCATTATCTAGTATGATTGGGGGAAGGGGCACATATCAACTCACTTTTCATGGTTCAAACCCCTCGTTTCCTTGGTAAACCCTATAGTTGTTGGCCGAATCCCTATAGATTCCCATAAATGGATGCAATGAATTCTCCCACGGGCAGGGGCAGTTTTCCTCGCGGTTTGCAGCATTTTGGAGCTGGAATCTGTACTTTGCACTTTGCACGGTAGTATTTGAATCATTGTGTGTATATGTGTTTTTGTTATGTATATAATGTTGTTTTTCTGGGTGGTGTTTTGTTTGGTTTTCCGGTCTGTGGCTGCTGTTGGGGCTTTTGGCTTCTGGGTTTGTCAGTTTTTGTCTTGGGCTTCTTGGTTTTGGTGCTTTTCGTTGCTTTTGGCATCTTTTGGCTTCTTGGGCTCTGTGGCTTCTCGGCTTCTTGACTTTGGTTGCGTTTGTTGCTTTTGTTGCTTGTGGCTTCTCGCTTTTTTGGCGTCTGTGGCTGCTTGGCGATATGCTGCATAATTCGTGCAAACAAAATGAAAACAATAGACAGAATAAGAGGACAACACTAATGTTAAGACGGACAAGATTCAATACATCGCTACCCCGATCAACACTTTGGAATAGCTTATTCCAAATTGTCAATGGTTGAACATGTTTGACGCTTGAGCTCCAATGCTTGATGCTCAATAACCATTTGGAATAGGATTCTTTTTTAGTAAATCAAGCCGGAATCCATTTTTGATGAACCTTGGATAATACATTTACTTGAAATTATCCTTCATAAATATTAATAATCAATTTTTAATTGATTCACCTGAAAATAGCTGTAATTTGCGGCCATTTAGGGATGCTTCATACACTCACCATCATTCCAGTGACATCACGGTGAGGGCACAACATAGTTCATCCAGAATCATAGATTCATAGAGATCATATTCCATTAATTTTGCTGCGCTAAAAAAGAGGATTTTCCCATTGAAATAATCATTTTTCAATACTCGAAAAATCGGATTGGGGATTCCTCCGCTCGAAAAATCATGGATAGATATCTCCTTCGGTGGGTCACAACATAACCCATGACGGATCCATGGTGCTGGTATATATATGCTAACATTGGGGGTATATTGATGGTAAATGTTACCATATATATCCATATATAGCATGCATGGATCCTATGGGTAATTCATTAGTATCAATATTCCAGTAATATTCCACGAATATCCCCACATTCACATTGTATTCATATGTTATATTTTTTGGGAGATAAGCATGTGGCTATGCCAGCCCGTGTGTATCGCGCCTCGAGGCATCAAATCCCCCAGTCATCACCATTTTTATAGGTGGTATCAACTGTTACATTCCCAGTCATGGCTGGTTTATGACACGGTTTTACCAACATTATTCCAAGATGACCCGGTTTCGATCGCCACGAGGCATCCATTCATCTACATTCATCTACCATATGCCACTCAGATGATCAATATTCCAATATATGACCTGGTGGCTTTCATATTCCATTCAGATACCATAAATATTCCATTCAGATACCATAAATATACCATAAATATGCCACACATATTCCAAACATATTCCTGGATATTCCTGGTGGGTTTCTTCACCGCCAAGAGGCATCATGGTAGATGGTCCCTCTGTGATCGAGCAGCAGGAAATCGATGGTGCCCAGCTGCCCAGTGGCCACCCAGTCACAGGCGCACCTGGAAGTTTCACCCTTGGGTTTTTTCAGGGGGAACTCATGGGAAAATCATGAGAAAACATAGGAAAAACATGGGGCTATCAAGGGGATAGCATGGCAAATCTAGGAAAAACATGCGGATATCATGGGAGTGCAAGAGATAAATTAGGACAGAACATCATAGAACATCAATGGCTTGAAAAATGATTAAAAATTAAAATATGACGGGACTTCAACCAGGAATCCAAAGGGCATATGATGGGATGTCAAAGTTGTATCACCAACAGTATGATAGTTGGGTTGCAAAATAGTGCCCTGCAGTTAGCTAAGTTGCTTGAAACACAACTAGCTTACAGTAACTGTTGGGCTGACCAGGTGGATATACCATGATATACCCCCAAATCTACTGCTTCAATCTGCTTCATTTTCCCTGCAATGCTATATGCAAAAATATGCCAAAATATGCAAACATAGAATCTTGGGGTCATATCCCCAATTTTCAGTCACACCCACGTGCGATATTTCGTGACTGACGAATTTTCAACATGCGCATGTTCCTGGCATTTAGCTTGTCCCCCTGGTCGATGGTCCAAGCTCAAACTTTAAACAAAAATGCATCGGTATGATGGTTCAAGTTGAATCTCATATGTTGAATTATGTTAATTTATAATGATTTATACTATATATATATATTCCTATTTAACTCATCAATTTGATGGCTAAACCTAGCAAACCATTTTAGTTGGCTCAACCAGTTAAATTCCAATTTGTGTTGTTTAAATCCAAATCTCAGTAGTAAAGTCCTCAAGTTCTGTTGGTAACATCATTGTAAAATCAGAAATGCTGGGCTAAACCATTCGACATCCAATGGTCCAAGTTTCAAGAGTTGAAACTCTCAATTCTTCTTGGGTGAAAAATCAGCGATTCTTGTCTGGTTGAGTTCGTCAGTTGGGATGAGTATTCCATTCCCAAGTGTTTCTGGAAAGGAATTCCATGGCTTCCAGTCACCACCAGTCAGTTGTTGATTGAATACCCATGACGGATCCGGCTGGTGCTGGTATATTAATGCTAACATAGATTGGGGGTTTTTGTTGATGGGATCCATGGCACACCATATATAGCAGCACTTAAATGGATCCGTCATGGGATAGCTCAAGGTTCAAATTTGGTCAACTCCCCATATCAGTTGAGTGATTATTAACCATTATTAACCATCATTCACCATCATTATCCCATACATTTCACCAATGTTCCCATGTTTGTTCAACTCCCCATATTTCGCAACGCTGAAAAATCCCGAAAAGAGCTGCTTCACCTCAAGCGTTCACCTCGAAACAGGCTGGAGTGGCCCAACACGGACCTGGACCTCACCCTCCACACCAGCAAACTGGAGCACTCCACCTCGACAATGCCATGAAAATGCTGGACTGCTGGCCATCAAAATTTTAAACATGCTGGTAAAATTCACACGAAATCACACGAAAAACCATCATTTCGATGCTGGTGAAACCAGCAAAACATTGGATTTAACCAAGAAACGGGATGAACTTTATTAATTGATCTTAATCGCAATTTAATCAAACAATAAATCGAGAGGTAACCATGGTACAATCAGCCAGCCGCTTGTACGAAACCAAGCTGCTTTTTTCCGGGATTCGAAGTATCTACGGGATTTCAGGATCAATCATTGGGGCGGATTGATCAAATCTTGGATATGGCTATCCACACATCCACACCTATGTCAACAAAAAATACTGGGTCAGTCTTTTCCAGATATCTTCTATGTTTTTTCAATGTTTAGATATGTTTACTGCAAACAAAAACCGGATTTCACCAGAAAGTGTAAATGATTGCAAGCTCCAAATCTAGTGGTTCATCGGAAAGAAATTGGGCGCTATCCAATGGGGGTACCCCCAGTCATCGATTTTAGATTGGGATTTTCCATGAAATAAACCATCCAGCGAGCGACCAGGGTACCTCCATGACTTTGGACAGATGAATTCCCAATTAACCATTACAGTATAACCATCCGATTCTTGGGGCCCGGAAACAAATCTTCAAATGGCACTGCCGGGCATAGCCCGACAGAGTCCCCATAAAAGAGCAACTCCAAAATGCATAATAGCTTGTCAGACCATTGGGCCAATGTTTATCCCATGGACATGTTCTGGCAAGGACCATCGAAAGATCCAGATCTGGGGGCTGTGAGCCCAGCGGGCCAAACTGGGTGGCGGTAAAAAAAGAACATCTCTGTGTCTTGAGGCTCATTATATTCCTCAAAAGTTGATCTATGCATGTTTACTGTTTACCTGCTGAAAAAAAACAAAACACGCCATTTCAATTAATATGTTCCTACGGTATGTTTGCCAGCAATCCCCATGTTTCGATGCTTTTTTGCTCTATATAATTGTTGCACGAATCTTGCTGTGTTTGCAGGAGTTCTGCCTTCAATCCGATAGAGGTGATCCCCTGCAAAATAGCAAACGATGACGGCCAGTAGATTCCCCAATTCTTCGTTACCTGATATCACAACACCCATAGGATCCATGGTGCTGCTATATATGCTAACATAATGGGGGTATATTGATGGGATCCATGTTACCATATATAGCATACATGGATCCTATGGGACATGGCTTATGTTGTAACTACTTGATTTGATGCCAGGATGAGTTTTCTTGTGGCTTAGTGAGTTCACCCACATTATCGACCAACCTTAGCCCTATTGAAATCACTCAGGTCATCCACGAACTCATTGGGCAACTTGTAGCGATGGTGAAGCCCCTGCCGCCCCTGCCGCTTATCCCATGATTACCAGGCCACGTGCCACATAGGCATTGGCTGCATCCACTTCACAGGTCGTGACCTCGATCGTTCTGAAATTTGAAGAATGTTCCATTAAAAATCTTCCGATCCGAAAAATTAAATCAGTAGCTGATCCATATATTATGGATTATATCACTTGCTGATTGATTAATCACTATGATTTATGTTCCATACATTTCCGGTGATTGTCGATACTTTTCTGTGAAGTTGGCATAAACATCCATCAATTGCCAATTTTCCTATATGAACATTTCATAGAATTTTCCAGTGTCTCCATGAATTTTCCAAAATTTCCGACTTGCTGCTTATAAAATGGATTATACCCTCTGGTAAACTAACATAGCTATGGAAAATCACCATGTTTAATGGGAAAACTCACTATAAATGGCCATTTTCAATAGCTTTTTGTATGTTTACCAGAGGGTATAACACCAGTTGTGAGTGGATTCACCCTACAAATCCCATGGTCGAGTTAGCCACCGACGAGCACCTGACGCTGCCACCCCCGAGCTCACGCAGCTTCTTGGCCATCACCATGGAAGAATAGCCCACGTAGCCTTTTTTGGACGAGCAGCGATTTTTCAAAAAATGATATATTTATGATAATCACTTATGATATCACTGATATTTCATAATCACTACTGGTGGATTTTCTGGTGAAAGTAGAAACCATCCATGTGGGTATGGGTCAATACCTATAGATACCATTTTTAGTGGGATGAACATCCATTTTAACCCAGCTATGAATTGGGGTGAACAGAAGGTACCAGGGTTTTGACCCATCCCCAGATATTTATGATAACAACTTATGATAGACGAGTGTCATTATTGTTAACTATCACCAGTATTGGTCGATGGTGATAGTAATGATTAAACGAATAGTAATTAATGATAGACTTATACTATAAAAGTTCCATCTAGGATATTTATACTATCAAAATTGGGATAGTAATTGACAATAATAATCCCAATTGTAATTAACAATAATAATTCCACTATCACAACCACTACCATTATAATGACGATAACCTATTAATGGTGATAGTAACTCACCACAAGGACAACACCAATAATGGTGAGGTCATCAAACTCAGCTCCAAACACCCCAAGGACCCAGGGAGGTTGAGGTACAATGACCCATTTACCACCCTTGTGGCTAGCTTTTGCATTCAATGAGTTGGAGCAACCAGAAGAAGTAGTGGAGATGGTAAAATATCTTGACATGAGTCACTTAAGTGGCAGTGTGTCAAAACCTTGTACCCCTGTAGTTCACATCAAAATAGCTGGTAAATGGATGTTCATTCCCCTAAAAATGGTATTAATAGGTATTGACCCAACCCCATATCTTGACATGAGTCACTTAAGTCTTTCAAAGAGGCAAATGGTCATTGAAAAAACGAAAGCAGTGGTGAAAGAGGGGATTTTCCATGGGGAATACTCCATCAACGACATGAGGAGATTTTATGACTTCAAGAGCCGATCTAGTTGTCATCTCTGTACTGGCTTGAGTGTTGGGAAAAGGTTCCCAGTTCAAGAGTAGCATGTCAATCCCCAAAGACAATAATTAATCTGGGTAAATTATAATATTTCACTAACCTGAATAGTTCGGCCATTTGGGGATGATTTCCAATACTAACCATGATTTCCAGTGAGGGAGAACAGTGAGGTCGTTATAATTTACCCAGAATAATTAATGAACGATTTATCAATGTTAATTTAGCAATGTTAATAATCCAAATGAAATGGTAATCTGCTTGGTGGTTGAGCCAACCCCTCTGAAAAATCATGGAGTTCGTCAGTGTGGATGATGAAATTCCCAATATGATGGGAAAGTCAAAAAATTCCATGGTTCCAGTCACCACCAACCAGATATGATTATATAATGATTATATATATATATATTAGATGATTATATGATTAATTGCTACTATCAACATATATATAATCTTATTGAAATAGGGGTTTTGCAGTGTTAATACTTGAACCCTCGAGCCGAACTATCACGGATTCAGCCTAGATCTGAGAAGATCTGGGGATGCAATTGGACACATACAGCATTCATTATACGTTACCCTCTGGTGAACTAACATAGCTATTGAAAATGGCCCATTTATAGTGGATTTTCCCATGAAAAATGGTGATTTTCCATGGCTATGTTAGTTCACCAGAGGGTATATGTTATTACCTGGGGATATTGTGTATTACATTATAACGTAATACTTGGTCATAAAACCACCAGACCAGGTAATATTGACACTTATATCATGTTATAGGTTATTACCTGGTTGATGGTGCAATAACCATCTTGAAAGATATGAGTCAATGGGAAGGATGACATCCCATAGATGAAATGGAAAATAAAAGTCATGTTTGAAACCACCAACCAGTTACTATACTTTTCCATGAGGATTCCAGGTTCCAGGATTACACAACGATTCTGAGTAATCTGAGTACGATCATTCCCAATTACCCTCTGGTAATTTAACATAACTGTGGAAAGATCCACCATTTTTCATGGCTAAATCCACTATAAATCAGCATTTTCAATGGCTTTTTGTATGTTTACCAGAGGGTACTGCACTGGCCACTGGGGGTTGATCCAGCAGAAAACCCCATGACTTTCCCCATGAATTTCCGAGGAACATGGGCCAAAATGATCCAAGATCATGTGGAGTCAAAGGCCAGAAATCCCATCAGAATCCCATCACTAAGATATGGTATGGGGATTATTATGATTAAATTATACGTTATTACAGTAAATATCAGGGGATTATTGGAATAACGTATAACCCATATGACTCTGCATGACTCTGCCCAACAGTCAGCCCGTCAGCCCAAATCGAAGCAGTGAGCTGCTGAGCTGCTCCCCAATGCTGGATCGCTGGGATCCCTGGGGCCCCAGACACCCAAACTCCACCACACGGTCCTCTGCTCTGAGACTGGCCTCTGAAGGGCGCTTTAACGCGCAGTTGAAACCAGTTGAAACCAGTTGAAACGTGGGACAGAACCACGTTTCCATGGCAAAGGGCCAATTAGGTACATTGAATATGAATATCTAGATAGATAATGATAGATAGATGGATGTGGATGGATAGTGGATAGATAGTGATAGAAATAGAGATAGAGATAGAGACAGATAGGCAGATAGATTCATAGATTGATAGGTCGAACAATTAATAGATTACATAAACGGATAGGAAAGGAAAGGAAAGGAAAGGAAAAGATAGGATTAGGAATAGGAATAGGAATAGGGTATGATGGGGTAGGATAGGATGGCACAGGACAGGAAGGAAAGGATAGGATAGGGATTAGGATTGGAATTGGGATTAGGATAGCGCAGCATTGCATAGCAAAGCATAGGTCAGCGTAGCAGTGGCGTAGCAGTAGCAGCAGTAGCACAGGATCGGATCGGATAGATATGTGATCATCCAGTACCAAGTAGGATGCACATCCAAGTAAGCCCGTGTGGCCAAATAATCGCGACTAAGAGAATACCGGGGGTTGTAATGCAAAGTATTTCGATCTCCACAGATCAGGATGGGATGTGGTTGGTGGCAGACTGCCTCATATACTTCCATTATACCATATTATACCTCCAAATCCCGAGAAGATGCTTCTGTTTCGTCAACATTCAGGACTATCTTTCCAGACTGGAGATCAAACATGACCATACATTTCCACTATGAAATCCTAAACCACCTACTAGACTGGCTGGAAAAATGCGAGTTGGACCGTGAACCCGTTCTGAACGAGTCACATCACCAGAAGCCGACGAAAAACAACCAAGATCAGCTACAGTTCACCAGCTTCAGTGCCAAAAGAGCCGCAACTTCCAAACGAAAAGATGCTGATCATTCACTGGTTGGCGCTTTCAATCCCCTAAAAATCGGATTTTGAGGGACCGAGATACTTCTCTCAACAAAACACAGTTTCAAACTCCTGGAAACGAGCACCGGATCTCTGAAACCATGACATGCCATGATCCTGGTTGGTGGTTGACCTACCCCTCTGAAAAATCTGAAAGTCAAATGGGATTATTGTTCCCAATATATGGAAAGTCATAAAAGTCCATGGTTCCAAACCACCAATGTATATCACCATGGTAAAACCTGTAAAATGACATTCCATGATCATTGTTCATCTTCCCATCACCAAGCCTCCCCAAGGCCGTCGCCTCCAAGAGTTCCTTCTTCTGTTCTCCTTGGATCTTCAACCAGCTACGCTCCTGATCCCAGCTTTGTTGCTGAAGCTATAACCAGAAAAACTATAGACCTACCGGACATGAACCAAGTGTTGGTGAAACCCCAGAGAAACTATAATATATGTATATATATAATATATATATATATACCTACCATTAGCCATAAAGCTAGCAGTACTCGTTCTTTGCAGCGAACTGGGGCAGCGATGGGTGGATTCATTGGATTTACCACTGAGACGATGGATATGATGTTGGTGCTTGACCTATCTGAAAAATCATGGAGTGACTTCGTCAGTTGGGATGATGATTTTCCATTCCCAAGTGTTTCTGGAACGTCATTCAAAATTCCATGGGTTCCAGTCACCAACCAGTGATTATTAACCATCATTAACCATCATTAACCATCATTAACCATCATTATCCCATACATTTCACCAATGTTCCAGTCACCACCAACCAGATGATGACACAATTTTTGAAGAGATTCACTTCTTGAACTTCAGACTTCTGGAGACGTCTTGGGGCTTTTTTGCACAACGAGCTGTTGGGGACCCGCGTCCTCGGCAAACTCTTCGATCACCTGAAAATCACAGCGGAGGCGGGCGGGTGGTTGGCCTAGCACATGAAGCACTCAACAACACCAGAAAAAAGAACTCCACCAGAAGCTCTCCGCTAGTGACTGACTTCCAGCCGCTCAAACAAGGTCGTCATTTAAAGCAACACTAAGCAAAACCATGTTCTGGGATCTTATTAAAAAGATTTGAAGCTGGTTGGTGGTTTTAACCATCTTGAAAAATCTTAGTCAATGGGAAGGATTATCCCATATATTATGGAAAATCATATAGCTATTGAACATGGCCATTGATAGTGGATTTACCATATGATTTACACTAATTAACAGCATGGTGGATCTTTCCAGTTCGTTATGGCTACCCAAAAAGATTCAGAGATGTTTTTTTTTTAAATGTCCAGGATGTGATATGATAGTTACATCTGATCTCCATGGAATTCCCACTAGCTGATACGCCTAAGTTGGTTTATATCCCCCAAACGTTACCTGGTAAACATACAAAAAACTATTGAAAATGGCCATAGAAATAGTGGATTTGCCTATTCAAAATGGTGGATCTTTCCATAGTTATGTATATTCACTTCATATTGATATATTTGTGCAATGAATATACCACTATAAACGTTTACCAGGCCGGGTACAGTAAGCAACATATTTACAGCAACTTAGACATTTCTTTTGGGACCCCCACCTCGAAGGTGTCAAAAGATCCTCCCAACGGCCTGAATGACCGATGCCACGTCTCCCGGCGTTGCACGCTGCCTGGTTCCGCTGTTCCGCAGCTTGGATCTGGAGAAACAGTAACCACCTGCAGCATCTCAAGAAACATATCATATCAGAAGTATCAACAGCAAAAACACAAAAAATATAGAAAAACCACATGAAGATCAAGCAATGGTAATTGAGTATATCATAGAAAAAACATCACCTTGTTTGCCGTTGATCATCAAACATTCTCCATCTGGAAAGATCAACCGCAAAAGACATAAACAGCAAAAGATTTTTGGTGATTATGTACCATCTGGTTATTTAACATAGCCATGGAAAATCCCTTATAAATGGAGGTTTCTAGCTGGGAAAATCATCTATAAATAGGCCATTTTCCATGGCTATGTTAAATAACCAGAGGGTACATTCACAATCTAACACCGAAGCAAAATATTTTGGCTATGTTTTTTGTTCAGAATCCATCGGGTCTCCCCAAGAAAAAAACACTCACGGCAGCACACGATGAGTTTCTCATCACGGTCATCTTTTCAAAACGGCGCGATATGGCGAGGATTTCACTTCTGAATCTGCCCACGATATGTGATACTAATGTAATGTAGTTTGCTTACAATTGTTAAGAATAAGTAAACTATACTACTTTGATATACACCAATACTATACAATACTACAATAATACACGATATATTTCTAATAATGAGTATCAGTTTGATATATACTTTAATACTTCACAATTGTTTATCACTATTCTTTGTCAATCCCCACTATATACCCTTGGCCCAAAGGGCTCTCAAAATTGACCAACATTTTTGTAGATTTTCCAAGCCCACCATACCCTGGCAATCTTTAGATTGGTACCCTATACTGATCTACTGATCTACCTAATATACCTGTGGAACATCCATAAGAAACTGCCATTTGTAGATCATTTTGAGAACGGGATACCATGGATTTTCCACATCTATCTTAGTTTACCCCAGTCATATAAATGTCTTACTTCATGAACATGCACATATTTCAGACAGCCATGCTAGATTACCAAAGGATGCAGCATGATGCCTTGATTGCTATCCTTGGATTTCGTTTCCGGAAACTATAGTAATTCCAGAAAATAGCCATTAATATATAAGCATAATTAACCATTCATAACTAATAAGTCATGGATTTACTGAATTGCTATAGTAATAACCACAGGGGATAACCATTCATTTTTGCAGCATTCATTCACCTCATCACCGGTCACTTCGCCTGATCCATTTGTAAAGGTTCACCTCCTTTGGCGCCATCGGCCTCTGAGAAGCCAACGAATATCCCAGCGACGATGGGATCCATGGAGCACCATATATAGCAGCACCATGGATCCGTCATGGGTATTATGATATATACATGAATATACAATATATACATGAATAATTTTGAGTCATGAATATACTGTCAGTCATATATAGTTTGAATATGTTTGAATATATTTCAAAAAAATGCAGTATTTTTACATACGTGTGTGGAGATGCTGATTTGGTATACTCCCAAGGGACGAAATTCATACATACACGTACGTGGCGGCACACCACCGAACACGAACAACACCGAACGACGTTCCGTCAAGCTTTTCCACCCTCAAATCGGATCATCTCAAAATTCATGGCATAAAGCTTCAAATTGTCATCTTACCATTTACCCTCTGGTAATTTAACATAACTATGGAAAATCACCATTTATAGTGGATTTTCCCATGAAAAATGGTGATTTTCCATAGTTATGTAAACGTTTACCAGAGGGTATTTCGTGACCATTCTCTGGTATCCCCAAGAACCCCAAGAAACGTTTTTTTTTCCCGCCTCAGAGCGCCCAAAGGTACAGGGCTTCGTACCTCGCCATTCGCCAGTTTGGAGAAATGGATGGTCGGACAGGACAGGTCATCCAACATATCGGGATATATGGGAAAATATGGGAAAATATATGGTTAGTATGGTTTAATATGGTTTAATCCCATTGATTATCATACTTAGCTACTTAGCTGGTTGGTGGTTTCAACCCCTCTGAAAAAATATTAGTCAGTTGGGATTATTATTCCCAATATACGGAAAAACACATGTTCCAAACCACCAATCAGATATGAAATGATGCTTAAGATTGATTATTGTGAGAGGTTAGGTGCACTTGGTGGTTCACGCAAGGTATCAGTTTCTTGTTTGTGTTTGTGGGGTTATCACCTATAGACATAACGGGGATAACCATGGATAACCCATTTCGGGGAAAAACCAACCAGGGTTATTGACCACTAAAGTTATTAAGTGGGTTAGCTCATCCCAAATATTTCAGTAGGGCAAGTGAGGTCAGTTTAGTTATCTCTTGGGTTGCCATGGCGGTCTCATCTAACAAATGATGTTCGCTTTTCTTAGATTCCTCGTGAACAACTCATCCATTCCTACTCGTACTTTACGCGACTGTGGTATGAAGCTAAGTATATTCTCTATCCAAACCCAAGGTCTTGCCTCTCATGTACAAGGTGGCCCACCCCAATTTCTTTCTTACTTTATAAACGCCCATGGATATCCAGTAACTATAGTTATAATACCAATGGACCATCAGCGATCATTTATTATACTATAGTATTGCTATAGTGTTATATATTATATTATACATTATTATCTTATTATATACCATATTATACCATATTATACCAATTATCATCCAAGAGTTATATGCTATACTCATTAGCCCCCATGAACATCCAATTAACTATATACCCTCTGGTAATTTAACATAGCTATTGAAAATCACCATTTTTAATGGGAAAACTCACTATAAATGGTGATTTTCAATAGCTATGTTAAATTACCAGAGTAATGGGAAAACTCACTATAAATGGTGATTTTCAATAGCTATGTTAAATTACCAGAGGGTAGTTATAAAGCCTAGTGAGACCACCACAGGGTCACCGTTTCGGAGAGATAAAAAAAACCACCACCATCCCATCGCCTCTGGGAAATCCACCGACAGCGTGGCCTCATTCAAGACCTGCCGGGAACGAGCCACCCCTTGAAACATCGTTTGAGTCATTGGAGGAGAAATATATCATACGAGTATTATATCTGGGTAAATTATAATAATTCACTAACCTGAATTAAGGCCATTTGGGCCAAATGATTTCCCTTACTAACCATGATTTCCAGTGAGGTCGTAGTGAGGTCGTTATAATTTACCCAGATTATATGATATCATATCCCATGACGGATCCATGGTGCTGGTATATATATATATGCTAACATAAAGGGGGTATATTGATGGGATCCATGGAGCACCATATATAGCAGCACCATGGATCCTATGGGATATAATATCATATGATATCATCATATCATATGATATCCCCTATGTTTCTGGGAAAAAGAAGATATCTACGACACTCATCAGATTTTGAGTCATAACCAGGAATTCCCGGAGATCCCTTAAGTCAACCTTGGATTCTGAGTCCTGCATGTCCAACCATCACTGCAGGAAGCTCCATGACGTTTTCCCATCAACTGAAGCCACTTCTCTGGATCAATTGCACTCAAATTCACCAACCTCAAGTCCTGAAGCTGATACATTGGGGCTAACCACCCCACCTAAAAAAATCCCCTACCAGGCTCGGGAGACCATCTGGGCCAACGTGCACGATTCGCCGCCTCCGCCACGTTGGTGTTCATCTTCTTCAAGCGCATCTCGCTGATGATCTCGTTCGCCGCGTCACTATTCCTGCGGGGCTGTGTAGGATGAGCATAAAATGACTATAGAATCACGAATGAATGGGCAAAATGGGGAAGTATCTATGGTAATGATTTTATATAATATCACTATGGGGAAGAATTGACTATGGTGATATTGCCATAGGTGGGATTTTGACAGCACTAGCAAGTTGCTAGTATGTTGGTAAAAATGAAGTTGCTAGTGTTACCTTCCCTACAACATAGGCCCCGAAAATCGCCAACTTGTAGAGAAAGTTTAGGCAGAATCTATGTTTGGCAGAGCTACAGTAAGGATCTCAGCCACGTGATTTTCTTGAAGTTCTCACCACCCAATCAAGTGTGACATATCACCAGACACAAGAGGCTCTAGAGGATGCAAAGTAAAATCCTTGTGATGTTTGCAAGATCGAGGTTTTGTCAGGCACGCAGGCACGCCCATAATATGGGTTTACTAGACTGATTCCAAAGGATTATCATGATATTTAGCACTGGAATGTCAATTAAGGGCTGGAGTCTGGAGTCCCATGTAACTTGAATCCCGCCCAGCACTCTTTTCAGACAAAACACTCTTGATCAAGTAATGTCAAGTATACCATCAACTATCCCCCATCAATATCCCATCAAATCCCTAGCGTGGTAAAATTCTGGTAAAATTGAGGATGTTTCACTATTGCTTTACTAACCTTAACATTCATTTTCATCTCATTGTTATCCTTTTCCCATGACGGATCCATGGTGCTGGTATATATATGCTAACATAAAGGGGGTATATTGATGGGATCCATGTTACCATATGTAGCAGCACCATGGATCCTATGGGTTTGTTAAACGTTTAGATGTTTCCACATCAACCATGGACGCTTTTCCTGTGAAAGCCATATGGATTTTCCACGTTTACGGCTCAACCGCGCCTGCCGTCACGACAGGCTTGAGCAGCACAGGCGAAGGCAACTGCATCCGCGTCCACCTGGCGCAGCGTTTCTTCCAAAATTTTATGGGGGATTTACATCCAATTAAGTATCCATAAAATATGGTTCTTTATGTTTTTTTTTAATGGTTATTTATGTATGGTTATTGTAATGCCATGAAATGGAGGATTTATACTAACCCATGACGGATCCATGGTGCTGGTATATATGCTAACATAAAAGGGGTATATTGATGGTAAAATATGGGATCCATGTTACCATTAATATAGCAGCACCATGGATCCTATGGGTAACATTGAAAATGGCCCATTTATAGATGGTTTACCGAACTTAAAAATGGTGATTTTCCATGGCTATGTTAAATAACCAGATAGTAACCATCCAATTCATGGATGTTCATGGATATTTTTTTCAAAATGTGAAGCAAAGCTTGGGATCCCAGGTGATATCCATGGTCAGTGCCGCATAAAAAGTTTTCACACATCCGACGGTCTCGACAAGGAGTCCTGAGGTATTTTTCATGGTATTTAAATATATTTAAATTAAGGATGTCAGATTAGAATGACTAGAGCATATTACATGTGTGATCATTTGTGTATATCATGTAATATCGTGTAAGATCATGTAATATCATGCAATATCAGAAGTAAAACTGGGAGTATCGCTAAAGAAATTGGATGAAATTGGGGGATGTAACACGCGCCCATTTGCAACTTTGGGGTTGTTGAGACGATGTAAAGATAAGGCAACTCGCGCAGGCTGTCCAAGTCTGAGAAAAAACATATCGCAAACTTGGTTGAAAGGAAAACTTGCGAAATAACCTTCACTTTAATCATCTTTAATGATAAAAGACTCTGGATTTCCCTGTAGATTGTTTCAACCAATCCATTTACATAGGATCCTGGAACAACTCAGAGCAAGTGGTCGCCCACTCTTTCCGGTGCCGGGTTGTACCACAAATGACTTTTTCGCCAATCGAGTGTTTGGAGTCTCCGACCGTGTCTCCTACTATAACATATGCACCCCATGCGTCAGAGGCCTCCTTTTGTAAGGTTTCCACCTTGGAAACGAAAGGCCTGAAATCCGGTTCCTCGAAAAAACCCGACCAAAATGCTTGCCTCCAGTGGCCGGCCATGGCCGGTTTCACCAAGAGATGTTCTGAAAGGTGTTTCTTGATTTCAATATGATACTGTAGAATAACGAAATCAGGACTTATCGATGGACGCAAATGCCAAAAAAACAAAAGGCCTAAATAAAGCGTGCAAGGGTTTCCCACCAAAAAAATACATTCTTTGGTTGTGCTGGATATGGAATCACGAAACAAAACAATGTTCCTATGCATAATCGACAGTGCTCAAAACTCAAAACCCAGTGTAGTGAAAGTATATATAGAATTATATAGATCATTCCGGGCTTATTGTTGGGGTCCTATTGGAACTTATTGAAACAACCTATTGGAACTGTTGATCTGCTAGGTCTTCATTCGACCTTTGGAGGCTAACCGAAATTTCAGGCCTTTGTCCGCCTCCGATCGTCAGGCCTTCGGAGCCTTGGGTACCATTGGGTTTGTCTGAGTTTTTCTTATCAAATCCATCGCTTGGTTGATGTTTTTCCTTAGTCAAATGGCTTGTTCAGACACACCTACATCGAGCTACCGGATAGCCATAAGCTGTTTGCTTGATTCTGTTACTCCGTCCAAAAGTTCGCCTGCCGGATTCATTGCCCGGTCTCTCAAACGCCATCAGAATCGGAGCCCAAGCAAAGATCTTCATATGCCAACACGTCATAGAGCTCTTTGCCCCAGCGGGCCGAAGCACATTGGAAGCAAATCGCAAGACATGTGAGGCCCAAAGCAATGCCCAAGCCCGCATAGGCTGATGGGAACATAGATACCAAATAGTCCAAGCATCCCTCATAGGTGTCCAGTGCATAGAGGTCACCTCGTATCAATGAGAGTGTAAAAAAACATATTTAAGAATACGGGAAAGTAATTATTTTTTTACATAGGTCAAAATTGGGTAAAATTCAATTTTGACCCAGCCCCATTTGGGATCATTAAACCAAAGAGGAATATGGCCAAAAACCATGGCTGTTTTTAAAAAACCAACCAGCCCCAACCAGTGACTCTTGTGGTATTTGCACGCGTTCATAATGCCATCGCAACTTCCTGGCTGTCGACAGTAGGTTTCCACTCCGCCAAGACCCACCATGATCAGAATGATGAGAATGGCTTGGAGGATGTGCAAACCTGATTCGTGGTTCATCGACCCCAACAAGAAACACATGAGTCAATATGAGTCAATATGGGGAATGGGGGGTTCCTAAGTTATGGGGGTACCCCCGAACCATCCAAGTCAGACCATTTTAGTCTTGAAACCTATGGTTTTTAAGGGGATCCTTCATTTTAGGAAACCTCCTATGGGAATCCTGATCCAAAATCGGCGTTTTAACGAAAAAACATACTGAATGAAAGCACCAGGCAAGTTTCATCCACCGCAACAGTTGCAGCATGAGAAGCAGCAAATGCACGAGCGATTGTTGGTTTTGGCCCCAAGAAAGCAACAGCATGGTACGATCAAGGACAAGACTAGAGCAACGCTTCCAACCAGCACCTTGCCATAGGGTTTCCTGGCGCGTTGAGCCTGAAAATTTGGGATACAAAACTGGAGGATCATCATTTGAGTGATAGGATGAAGATGGATGAAGAATGACGGAGATTTAAAACATAAAAGATATGTTAAAACCATGAACTAGGTTCTCAAGGATGGAGACTACCGCCTTGTCTTCTTGGGCATACTGGGATTCATGAAATTCCTCGAGCACATTGCGTTCGGACAAGAAGAAGATCACATACTTCGCAATCACCAGAGCTGCGGCGATGCTGGACAAGCACAAGACCCGATGTGTCAGGGTCTTCATGCGAGCGTTGACAAAGACCATATTGAAGGGATAGTACACCATGATGACACGCGTTTTGCAATGGAACCAGTGACGAGCACAACCTGTGTTAACCTGCCTGTGGCCACTTTGAGCACAAAGGCTTTGAGTTGAAAAGCTACGTGGCGGGCGATGGCGATCTAATGGCTTTGATGAAACCTGCCTCGAAAGTCCGACATCCTGATTTTCAGTCGTCTGACCCTTCACCCAACAAGTGACTGGTTGGTGGTTGACCTACCCCTCTGAAAAATATGAGTTCGTCAATGGAAATATGATTCCCAATATATGGAAAGTCATTCAAAATTCCATGGGTTCCAGCCACCACCAACCAGTGATTATTAACCATTATTAACCATCATTATCCCATACTAAACCAATGTTCCAGTCACCACCAACCAGGCGATTTCGATTGATTTCGGAGGGCACATGGCAGCCGTCCAGGTCGCCCCGCACCGCACCTCCTCCCTGCGCATCCTTTCCAGCAGTGCCAAGCATAAGGGCCATCGCCCTGACTCCATGCAGGCGTACCTAGGGAGAAAGGGCGACCAAGGGCGACATGTTTTTGTTAACATCATGAAATGAGAAAGAAATGAATGTTTAATGTTTTTGGTGTGTGTTTTTCTTGGTATTTGATGGTATTTTTGTAGTTAACATGTTGGGTCTTCTTTTTTCTGGTATTTCGTGGGATGTGGAATGTGGAATAGCTGATAAACATTCCAAAGAAAGTCAAGCAAGATCAAGTAAGTCATAACAAGCAAGTCATAACTTGAGTCAATTTTTCTGGGATAGACTAGCTATCTTATTCCCCCGTTATTGTTATAAAGAAATTCAGCTCAGCTTCGTTGCTTACGTCGACTCAGTTCGGGATTTTCGACGGTCATCCCATGGGAATTTTCAGACATCCCACAGCCACATCGACCACCTGGCAATTTGGCCATGGCAATTTTAGGCCAAAAATTGGCACAACAAATACCTGACATCAGCTGAGTACATTTTGCAAAAGGCCATCAGTACTTCACCTAATATAGTTATATACTATAGTTTTCACTGTTGTTTTCACCTGAGGCTTGCCACGATCATAAACTTGCATGATGAGCTGAATCAAACACATCAGCTCAAGTGGTTGGTACTATGGATCTGCCCATCATTTCATTCCATTCCGTTCCATGATATTCTATTGATTATAGCGTGTCAAGATGGAAATTATTGATTATCATTCCATTCCACTCCATTTTTCTATTCCATGATATTCCATTCCATTGATTTATATATATATATTGTTCCAACATGTTCCAACATGTCTCAGTAGCAAAATAAAACGATGGCGCCCTTCCTCTTTTCGTCGAGCTACAAAGCGACTCCATAGCACATGAGGTCCCGCGAGACGTCCTTCCTTGCGGCACTTCAGGGAAGGATCATCATCTCAATGGATTGGGTTTTCATGGGAAATTGCAACCGGAAACCCACCCTATTTGCCATGGCAAAAACCATGGCTTTTCCGGTAGAGTTTCCCTTACATAAACCAATCAAAACATCATCACTGAATCTGGAGACGATTTTCAATCCATGGATGGTTACTCCGCCATCAAATTCGTTCAAGATATCTGGGCAAATTATCGTATTTCACTATAACTATAAGGGCACTATGTATATTTTCATAGAACCACCTCCGCCGAATTATGTTAATTTTCACTTTCAGTATTGGTATAGTTCTGCTATGATTCCAGCGACCGATATCTGCAAGTCGTCCCCGTTTTCCCTGAGCTTCAAACGGTGATTCAACGCCCGCAGATTCCAACATCTCCAAGGTTGCCTGGCAGTGATGAGGACTTCATGATGACCCTGGACCATCCATGTATAACATAGATGTGGAAAACCCATATGGGTTCCCCAGGAAAATAATCTACACATGGTTGATTTTCCACATTGTCACATCATAGGGTAACAATATACAACGATAGTCCAACAGTAAATAAAATCACGGCAGAAAGAAAAATATAACACATCTCCAAATCCGAAAAAACAACATAACGTTGATACCCAGTTTCCACGATTGCAAAGCCATAGAAGTTAATGCCACCCATGAATCCCCTTGCAACGTCTGGACTCCTCTGGCCGGGCTATCCCATTAGGTTTTTTCGGTGCTTGGTGGCGGTTTCCCACCATTGTCCACCATTGACCTCCAAAATCTTGGGACCGGATCATTTCTGAACGCGAAACTATGGGTGTTTTCCACATCAAACTATGAGCAATTACCCCAAATGATCGTGATTGGCCAAAAAATACTATCATTTTATTGTATCCCATCAAAATGCAGGTCGATATAATTCACATGTATGGATATTTATAGATAATTTTTCTAGGGAAACTAGGTTCTATTCATTTTTGTTCCATATTTTTCCGTGGTTTTACACCGTTTTGTTTATTGTGCTCCATGGTTTTTCTCCATGGTTGTCCATGGTCTTGGCTGGTCTTTCCATGTTTTTTTTTCCCGTACTTTTTCGTGGTTTTCCATATATTTTGAAAGCCCTTCCCCGTGGTGCTCCCCTGCAGCTCGACATTTTTCGAAATCCCGAGCTTCACCTCCCAAGCTCCAGCGCTTGCCTGGGCGAAGAAGTTCATCATCCCAGCTAAATTTTGTTAATGTTTGTTGTTTTTCTGATGATTGCATCTACCCTCTGGTAATTCAACATAGCTATTGAAAATGACCCATTTATAGATGGTTTACCTATCAAAAATGGTGATTTTCCATAGCTATGTTAAATAACCAGAGGGTAAGTTATGTTTGTTTTTGTTAGTCCCAACTAAATATGTGCTAATGTTTGTTGGTTTATAATGGTTTATAATCCCAGCTAAGTTACTACGTATGTTTGTTGGTTGAGAATCCCATCTAAGTCTAGTTATAACTTCCACCAGCCTGAGTAAATACCAATTAGAAACTTAATTTTAGCTCATGAACTGGGGCAATTCTATGGATCTTCTCTGGGAAAGGGTATTACTTCACCTAGCTCGAAGCTTTGCTTCGGGATAGTTCCCCCATTCACCATCGCTTCTAGTGACGCCGCAGTCATCAAAATTCATCCAGATATCCATATCCCATAGGATCCATGTATGCTATATATGGTAACATGGATCCCATCAATATACCCCAAATGTTAGCATATATACCAGCACCATGGATCCGTCACGGGATATATATCCATGGAATTCCATGGATGCTGCAGCGTTGATTTTCGAAAAAAGGAAACCCCAGTCGACCCCAGTTTACCATTCTGCTTTGCCCATTAAAAGAAAGACATGTTGGATGATTTCGGGGCCCATCACCACACCGCAGAAGAATTCATCCATGTCACCGAGGTTTTCACCCAGTGAACCAATGGCATAGTACGCCCAAAAATTCCATCTTGGCCCATGAGAACGCTTTTAAGGGTATCTTAACAAATTCAAGGATACATTTATCATCTATAACATGTGGGAATACTATGGCACATGATTGTTCATCATATCAAATTAAGTTACCTTACATCACCTTATATTCAATATAATATCACATATTATTTTGATGGATTTGTTCAGCGGCCGGCCATTTCAGGAACCTTACTTGGAGGTACCTTCCACGTAATATATGCAAGGTCTATGTAATGGCAAATTTTCAGGGGGAATAACCCCAATTTCTATGGCTTTATATGGTACAATACCTCCAGTTTTGCCTGAAATTACCATTAAAAACCACCACTAATCATCATCTATCACCTTGATTGACCACTACAATATAGTTATATTGAGATTATCATATGCAAAAAAAAAACATGAATACCCATTCACAACCATTCATAACCCTTCATAACCACTAATCATTATTGTATATTATATATATATTCATACATATACATATATTATACTTATATATATATATGTATGTATACATATATGTATGTATATATTTAATAATTAATATATATATAATATCAATAACCAGCACCTGGAAATCCCATGATTTTCCGCTAAACACACCCAAAAATCAGGTTGCCAGATGGATCTGGGTCAAGTTGCACAGGCCATCATGCCGATGTGCCACGATTCGGCATTCGCCACTCTCATCCTAAAACGTGGCCCAAAAAGGGAACAAAAAACGTGGAAAATCCCCAAAACAAGGCCCAAGGCGCTGTCATCTTATGTCATGCTTGACATAGCATGAAACAGAAATCCCCCATAACTCTGGGTAAATGATGATCTCTTAATATCTATTATCATAATTCACCAACCTGAATGCCATGTGGGGATAGCTATCCTTACATTCACCATTCATTCCGGTGAAGTTGCAGAGAGGTCGCTATAATTTACCCAAACAAATGGAGCTAAAACCGCATGTGAGTCAAACAGTCTTGGTAGTCAAGCGGGAACATATTGTCTCACATATGTTGGAAAATGCGAGGTATTCGAAACCAATCAGCCTGTATCTAGTATATCCCCATGTTTGTTGGTGAAATCACATTGGTTTGTTTGGTGAAGTGAAATCGTTTTGGCCAATCACAAGTGAGATACTTCTCCACCATCCTGCAAGTCTTTTAAAATTGCATACATGAAAATCATGGATTTTGAAGGATTCTTCTTTACATCTCTCCACATCACCCCTCATTTGCAGTCGAAAACTAAAGATTTTCATGGATCTTGATGGATTTTGATGGATTTTGATGGGATTCTGTCATGTTTTCCCATCTTTGGCAGTGGAAAAATCCGAATGTTCATGGATTTTAATGAGCATTTGCCATGTTTTCGCCACATCTTTCTGTCTCCATCGGCCCAAAACCCCAGCCACCAAGGGACGCTTGGGCGATTTCAAGGAAGGTCAGGGCCTAGGGAGACTTTCTGATATCGAATGATGGGTGTTTAATGAGAATATATTGGGGATGTATATGTAGTATATATATATATATCATATAATGTATATATATATGGGTAAGTTATAATATTTCACCAACCTGAATTAAGGCCATTTGGGATGATTTCCCTTATTAACCATGATTCCAGTGAGGTCGCAGTGAGGTCGTTATAATTTACCCAGATATAGAATTTGGGTCTGACTGAAAATAATGATATTTCACTATCACGAAAAGAATCCACAACTAACCCACTGAATGGCTTTCAGTTGCGAGTACGTTGATGGCTTGTTCTTCAATGGCTCTTGATCAGTTTCTAAACACAGATCTTTCGATGTAGATTTTTTGAGTGCAAAATGACCGGGAGGAAGTTTCCTGCACTAGGCATCCATGGCTTGCATAAGTGGGTTGCACCACCGTAAAAACATCTTAAACCCAGGATCTTTGGATATCTTTGGATAAAGTGATGGGTCAAATTTTTGGATAAATTCAGGTTTATCGGATTGTTTTACCATGTTGAATCCTACATATGATAGGGGAATCCAAACCGTTTACCAATTACCATGTTTATCAGATGTGTTCCTATTACTTTAGTCGATGTGATACCCAAGTTGTACCATGTTTGACCCATACCGCCCATACCCACATGGGGCCTGCTCCCATTCACCGTTGCGGCTGCAAGCCAAAGAGGCTGCCTGATCTGGAACGGATTTCTGGGGTGGCTGTGATCTATGGATTTTAAAGGGAAACACATGTGTTCCTAACAACCATTTCTGGTTGGTGGTTGACCTACCCGAAAAATATGGTGATTGTATGGTTCAATATGGTGCAAAAATCCCATTGATGATCATACTTAGTTACTTTTCTGGTTGGTGGTTGACCTACCCCTCTGAAAAATCATGGACTTCGTCAGTTGGGATGACATTTTCCATTCCCTATGGAAAAATACAATTCATGTGCCAAAGCACCAGATTTTAAAGTTTTAACCATGAAGCCTTTGGATTTGAAACTGATCAACAACCAATTTTTGGGATCTGAGATCTGCCCCATCAAACAGATTCGTTTTTTTTTTAAATGGAGAAGTGTGGTGACAAGGTCATCGTGATTTCACATTTTATGTGAAAAAAAAAGCATGATATACAGATACCGTGTGATTGTTTAATAACATATGCTATGGAAAAATCGATGAACGATGATTTACCCTAGTCTAAAATAAGGATTTTCCGTTGTAAAATAGGCAGAAGGTATATCAAGATGTTCTATTTTACCTATATTTCTCATCATTTTCCATAATGGATGGATTAATTAAATGATCATGTTCCATTATGAATGATGAGTTTACCTATCAAAAAAACTTAACTCTCAAGTGTTCCACGGGTTTTTTTGCCGCGCCTGGTAGGTCTCGAAGTCTGGAGGAATGTCCACTGCAGACATGGTCTCGAGCCTCGGATCTGAGTTCTTCCTCTGAAAAATTGACAGGTCAAGGCCAGATTTTTTCTGAGGATTCTTTCCCATGACGGATCCATGGTGCTGCTATATATGGTAACATGATGTAACATGGATCCCATCAATATACCCCCTTTATGTTAGCATATATACCAGCACCATGGATCCTATGGGTTTTAAGGTTGGAGCACTGATCGAAAAAAATGATCTCGCAAATTTATCTTCTCTTGTCGGGTCAACAGTCGGACTAGAACTGATTGAATGAAACATGTTGAACAAAATGTACTGAATAAAGTTGAATGACACAAAATGAATCGCAAAATCACCAAACTTCAAACAATCATTGACCGGGTTTTGGGTTGTTGCTTTGGAATCCGAGGAGTATGTTTCCTGTAAGTAACCATCCCTTGCATACGAAATTCCCTCGGAATCCAAACCACCAACCGTTGGTTGAAAGCTGCCGATTGAAAAGATCTACCAAATCAGGTTGAGTACATCTCTGCAGCAGAGACCAACGAACAGCTCACTCACTTAAAAAGGCTTCAGGTCCTGAAAATGTTAGGAACAAATTATATAATATATATATATACGTATAGTTGATCATCAAATTCACCGTGCTTAAACTGGCCATAACTGCTGAACCCTTTCATTTTCAGAGGCCAAAACACATGGATGTGACTAGGGACCCCGGGCAAAGCCAAGGACCGCTCCCATTGCTGCCCTCGACCACAGGCCTTGGTTTAGCACCCCACGAAGATCACGTCCTAAGGATGATCCTCCACGTTGGGATATGTTCCTAACATCAAAACAACATATGAAACAAAAAGCAACAAAGTCAGGAATATCATGACATATCTAGGAAATATCACCAAAGATCAGGAAAGGCCTCAGCAAGTGGAACAGGAACCTCACTAGCATCATCCCACTTGGGAACACCCAAGTCCTAAGTCATTGAAAAGCATGAGTCACCATGTCCACCAAGCACTGGCACGAACGTCACCACTGCCAAGGTCACAGCGGAGCGTCAGTCCAAAGAGGAGGGATTTATTGGTAGTTGCAACATAATCCTCTGGTAAAATAACAGTTCACTATTGAAAATGGCCATTGAGTTCGTTGATGTACCGTTCCAAAAAAAGGTAATTTTCGTTGATTTTCCATAGTTTTACGTAAACGTTTACCAGATGGTATCCAAAGACAAAAACCAACACAATGAGCCAGTGGATGCCAGTGGCACATCCCCATTCTTGTTGCTGAAATCACAATGTTTGGTGCAATGAATTTCCCAACATTTCCACCAGTGACAACGACTCACGACGCACAACTGAGGGCGGGAACAGCAACGGCCACGTTGTAAGTGACGACATCCTGCTCCACCTAGCCAATGCCATGAAAGTAGCTCTACCACGCAGTAGAATCCAACCTTGGCAATGGAAAATCAACTTTTATATCACCATAGTACTTCGTTGATATACCATATCATTTATATACGTACCATTTTTCGAATCATTCATAGAGATTCCCAGTACTTGACTTGCCTGTAAAAAAGGGTGATTGCCAACATATTCCAAAAAAGTCCAGTAAACACCGTAAACTTAAATAACTTAACTTGCGCTTGCATGTCTCACATGTGGACAACGCCAACAAGGTTGTTTCAGAAAGTCCCGGCACCCAAGATCATCACCTGGCATCACATAGCCATTTTTGAAGTGTGAAGTCTCCCTCCTGCACACACCTTTTTCGACCATCACACATGCGCTCTTATCCACTTGTCTGGCATCGTCTTTGCAAATGGGTACTGGGTCACTTCATTCCAGGACCTGGGGACCATAAATGTTTGCTCTTCCATGGTCTTCTTGATGTGTGAACTATCTATTTTGTTGGAGGTCTCTCAAGCCACTTCGAGGCACCAACCAAACGAGCACAGGCAGCGGCAACAACCGAACACAAATCAGCTCGCAACTGGGTGCTGGTGCAGTTCCATGATCTCCACCATCAGCGGGACACAGAGATGAACAGCTCATCTCAAGGCAGGGGCATGGCTTACAACGGTGGAAGACCTCTTTAGGCGTTTGAAAACTACTGCTGCTGCCAGCACATCGGAATCTGATCTGCGCTTCCGGATCAGCTACCCGCAGCAGTTCCGTGTTTCGCCATACCGGAGGTAGCCCCAGTCCGCAGTCCCAGCCGCATTTTGTGCTCTCAAATCGGGGCGTGCACCTCGGGCATGAAGCAACTGCATCAGCTCCACCTCATCACCAGCTCGATAAGCGTAGTAGAAGGGGGTGCAACCATCCAGCGACCGCGCCTCCACCTAGGTGTGCAGGTAACCGTTTGTAGGAATTTCATGGAAATTTCCATATGGGTTGAAGTGGTTTCTTTGAAATCTGTGTATCCCTATACCAAAAAAAACATATGGAAGAGAACCCATCAATTGTTCGACAATTTCACGGATATCCCCGTTTCTCATCTGTTGAATCCCAAAAAAAAACAACACTCAAACCCTGTTCACAGATCAACCCCTCATCAAACATGTTTAATCAGATATTTACCCTCTCGTAAACTAACACAACTACGGCACATCAGCATTTTCAATGGGTAGAAATCAACTATAAATTGCAATGTTCAATAGCTATGTTAGTAACTACCCCCTCATCTACCCCATTTCCGGCCCAACCCAATGGCTTTATATTATGGCTCCTCCGCCACGAACTGCCCCAGCGCCTGCGCGCCGTGGTCCAACAAAACGCGACAGGTTTCCACACAGCGACCCGTGGCAGCGTAGTGCAAGGCAGTCCAGCCATTGCCGCCTCGCCAGTGGCCAGCCGGGGATAGTCTCCGGTAAGTGAAAATGGAATAATTCCCTGCCATTTATATCCCATAGGATCCATGGTGCTGCTATATATGATAACATGGATCCCATCAACATACCCCCTTTATGTTAGCATATATACCAGCACCATGGATCCCATGGGTATTGTTTATGGCAGTTTATGGATGAGTTTCCTACTAAAACCTCCATTTCTAGGGCATTTTCCGTTGGGTTTGATTACCGGAGGGTACCCAAAAATGGTCATTTTGTTCCCGACCAACGCCATATAATCATTGCACTCCTACAATAGCAGTCTAGGTGGGTCCCCGAGTTATCACCATAGAATTCACCGAGGCAAATAAACAAGCTTAGCTATCGATAGTAATCATTAACCACTACACCATTAACAGTACAATCGAGTATACTTGGTGGCTCATCCCGCTGATGGTAAGTGGGTTATATAACCCCACTTATCAGTGGGATAAGTAGGCTTATTATCCCCCTTCTAAGTCTGTTTTTTGACCCACTTACGATCGGTGGGATGAACCACCAAGTAATGATGATTATACTCATGATTCTTACCAATGAGTATACTAATCATTCGTATACTAAGAGTATACTCAGTAGTAATAATTAATCATTAACCACTACAACATTAATTATTACATGTATTCATAGACTAATGATTAGTATTTAAAAAATAATGATCATCAACAGTAATGAGTATACTATTGATTATAGTATTACGAATGTGTATACAAATGGCAGTGTGTCAAAACCTTGTACCCCTGTAGTTCACATCAAAATAGCTGGGATTTATGGATGTTCATCCCACTAAAACTGGTATCTATAGGTATTGATCCATTCCCAAATGGTCTTCATTAAAGAAACTTGATTATACATGATTATACTATTGATTATACTATTGAATATACTATGATTATACTATTGAGTATACAAATAATGATGAGCCCCTGTTCCGTTCGCCTCGTCCGTTCACCTCCGCCTTCGCCGCCAGCAGCGCGGCGCAGAGCTGCGGCAGCCCGAGCTGCGCGGCGCGCAGCAGCGGCGTGCGGCCGGCGCAGTCGGGGGCACGGAGGAGAGGAGGATGCAGCAGCATGGCCTGGTTTCAGGTGGGGAATATGTGGTGAAAATGTGGAGAATATGGATGGAAAATATGGAAACATCTGGGAAAATGATGGGAAACAGCAAGGAAAATGGGTGGAACATGCAGGAAAATGGATGATTTTATGATGTGGGTACCTGGCTTTTATTACCTTTGGAGCTAGCCTGTAATAGTGCGTATCAATAATGAAGGCGAATTTCTGAATTACCCTCTGGTAATCATATATGGCTTGCTGGAAAATCTATGAAAATCCCCCATTTAGTTCCATGAACTTCCCATTATTTATAGGATTTATGGGGATTCGCCAGCCATCTTTGAGGACACCCTTGGGTATCATAGATTTTTTTCAATCGAACATCAGCAAGACCCTCTGGTAATGACTAACAGAAATTGCCATTGAACATGTCCCATTGAGTTCCTTGATTTCCCTATCTGGTTGCTGGTTGACCTACCCCTCTGAAAAATATGTTAGTCAGTAGGGATTATGACATTCCCAATATATGGAAAGTCATAAAATTCCATGGTTCCAAACCACCAGTCGCAGCTATTGATGGTGATTTTCCATCGCTATGAGTTTTTTCAGGATTCAACTGACCCAAAAAGTGACCATTGGATGATCGCTGCGCTGATCAACCAAAATCGAACTGATGAGGGTGATTGAATCCTAACATGGACATTGTCTTCTTTCATGGCAGTAATTAATTGGATATTAGATGTTGCAATAAGATCAATAAGCTTCACATCAACGTCTGAGATGGACATATTATTTTCCTCGCAAAGATGGCAATGAGCAAGTGGGAATGCATACTTCTTGCACTTCCAGTGATGCAACTGGTGTTTATTCCCTTCAAGAGTTGCATGAGAAGTTTCACTGTTGAACACGACTCCCTGGAAGATAATTTGATATCTCCTTCTTGAAAATTGCAACATATGGCTTTGTCTGAAAAAAAATAGAAACACCCCATAATCCAATAGATTCTCATACTTTATTACTTGTTACACTGGGCTAAATTTGGATGTATACCCCATTTTCAAACACACCCATTTTTTTTCCACAGTTCCATCGTTGTTTCCACGCGCCCGTATCAAAGTTGCCTGGAAAATCTTCACGATCTTCTCAAAGGTCATCGTCCTGTACGTAACTGGAACGGCAGCCAGAAGAAAATGATGGGAACACCTCGAGAATCCCAGGGATTTATCATTCACTGGATGGGTTTTCAGCGGAAAATCTTAACCGGAACCCCCCTATGAATCTGGTTGGTGGTTGAGCCTACCCCTCTGAAAAATATGTTAGTCAGTTGGGATTATGACATTTCCAATATATGGAAAGTCATAAAATTCCATTGTTCCAAACCACCAACCAGTAATGGTAAAATTGTTTCCGGTGAAGATTTGTCCTAAACCAATCCATGGATTTATCATGTAATTCCATGGTGATTTTCCCCTTGAGATCGCCATTCTGATCGCCATTGCTATCTAACTTGGAGGTACCATATATCAGGGCTATGTAAGGGGATATGCCCTTACGTAAATCATATTTCAGATGGTTGGAAAATATGGTATAACGGTATAACTCTATGGTTCAGTACCTCTATATTCCTCTATTTCCTGAAATTCCCATCGATCTGAGTCGTTTTGCCATCAGCATTGCTATGGAAAGCCAAGAAACTCTCGGTTCATCCGCAGATCTGGTGTTCTGCCAGGTTCCAGTGTCAGTCGCAGGTCCAACAAGCAGCGCATCTGTCTTTGAACACTTCGAAGACGCCAGAGTTGCGGCAGATCCAGAGATGACCTTGGAAATAAAGTAAGTTCACCAACAGAAACAGGGGATGTTTCATGATTTTACGGGTAACCTTAGTAACATCCCAGAAAATATGGGAGCCATGTGTTAGCATCGCCAAGGCCAAGCTGTCCAGGTTTGTGTTGCCCAGCGGCGAAATCATCAAGCCAGGTGCTTCCAAAAGCAAGACATGCTGCGCCAACGGGATGGTTTCGGCCAATCCTGGCCATGGACAAGCTGGGAGAACCATGGATTGACGCAATTTCTAAGTTGGTGAACTAAGAACTTAGGTGGATTATAATCAGAACCTATTATAAACCATATTTAGATTTTACAACTAGGTGAATTCTATGGTTTATGCTGGAATATGGTAGGATATGTCTGACAATGGAGTTTACCAGCAAACAGAACTCGTGGGGCCCACCTTTGACGTCCGGATCTTTTGCAAAGTGCTTTGAGTTCAAGAGACAGGTCCCCTGGAGCAGACTGGAACTCTCCCGGTCAACATCCTCACCAGTCCCCATTTGAGGTCCATGAAACTGTGGTTTCGTCCGTGTTTTCCCGTTTTTTCCAAGCCTATTTAGTGGCCAAAGTTCGCCATTCATCCGAGTGGACCTCCCAAATTCATGGTCAAATCGGATGTGTCCTTCATGTGTTGAAGAGGGACCTTCAAGACTCAAGGGGCCAGCCTGGAACCGTTGGTGCCCCGAAATGGAGATGTAATGAGTAATAGATATTAATAATGCTGATTAGTGATAAATATGGATATTTATATAATGTGTAATAGATATTCAATGATATTCATCATATTTAACAATGCTGTTTAGTGATGATGAATGGATATCTATGGTATCCCTTTGCTATGCATGAATGCAACCTTCGCTGTTAGCTTCACAAGACCCGAACCCCTGAGCAAATTTGCTGGAACAGAATCTGACAGAACCATCATTAGATCTAATATGATCTAATCTACACATTTCTACACTGGGTCTCCCACCATTCCGGCAGCATAACGTCGCAGGGCACCAGTAATGAACAGGAGCCAACCAACACAACTGCAGATTCCTCCGCAGAAACGTGAAGACATCGCTTCCAAAATCCCACTCACACAAATTAATGATATATACGTAATTCCATGATTTTAATGTTGTTTCCATATGATATATTTCCATGGAAATTCCATGTTATATGTTATATGGAAATTCACACATAGATGCCGGATTCCTCACGAAACATCAGCGCGAACAATCCCTGATCCCTGGATCCTGCTTCCAAGAACTGCAGAAAATTCAGCGACAAAAACGCCATGGAAAAGCTGTGATCAAAACACCACTGGCCCGGCGATTTTCGTAAACTCCTCCCCAGGTCTCCGGAGCCCGGCCCGGCATTTTCTGAAGATGTCCGAGTTGGAATTCAATGACAGAGCAAATGTTCTTCATCATTATTAACGATCATCATTATTCATGATCATCATCATCATGATTAATGATGATCATAATCATTATTCATGATCATCATTATTAATGATCATCATTATTAATGAACATCATCATTATTATTATTATTGATGATGATGATCATCATCATCATCATCATCATGGACAACAAGCCTTAAAGACTTAAAATTCAATAGACAAGCAAACCAACAAAAAAACAACAATATAGAGTTTCGCAACTTATTCATATTTATCCATACTTATCCTATACTACTGCCAAAACACTAACCATTTTGCCATCTTTCTGGGCAAATCATTTCACAAAACCCAGCCGCCCTGCCCAGTTCGCGCACCGTTCGCTCACGCATCTCGCCCAGCAAGCTCAGAGCCTCACGGCCCACGTGAAACATCGTGAAACCATGCAGATTTCATGGGATTTAACATGGAGTTTTCATCAACTGGATAGCAGTTTAATATGTTTAATATTGAGAGATCAACGACTTGGAATTAGGACTTCATTTCGCCAGTCAAAAAAACCAGAACACTTCGGAACTTAGACATCTGGAACATAAAAAGTCTAGTTACATTACTTACTAGTTTCCCTTGGTATCCATGGTTTTTTTTGTTCCGATTTCCGTCATACGTCACCTGAGTTTTCTCAGGGGAAATCACTGAGGCTGCCCACCAAGTCCCAGTGATGCCCGTGTTCACCTCATGGATGTTGGAGGACCATGGACTCTCAAAAAAACATCTTTGAATAATGAATAAACTATGGTTAAAAAAACTATGGTTAAACAAATAAACCGAATATCTGAAACAATATATACATAGATAATCATTTTTTTTCAGGGATCATACCCATAGGATCCATGGTGCTGGTATATATGCTAACATAAAGGGGATTTATTGATGGGATCCATGTTACCATATATAGCAGCACCATGGATCCTATGGGTATGGTAAAAAAAAACTATGGTTAAAGAAAAAAACGAATATCTGAAACGATATATACATAGATATAGATATATACTTCCTCCTAACTTGAAAAATCATCTGATTTGAGAATCCTCACAGAGGGACAACGATTCAGAATTCCATCGAATTCGAGACTTGACACGCAGCAATGCGGGAAACTTTACGGTTACATTGCTGAGTACGTACTGGCAATAGTCTGTAGTATTTTTTTGTCATTGCTCCAAGTGGATGAAAGTTACCCTCTGGTAAACTAACATAGCTATTGAAAATGGTGATTTATAGTGGATTTTCCCATTAAAAATGGTGATGTTCCATAGTTACGTTAGTTTAACAGAGGGTAAAAGGGCTTCATTTTCTGCCAAAGTTATCAGATTGGCTATGGATTTTCCCACGAGATCTTCGAGTCTCAGACAATTCCGCAGCGCTGTGGTGTAGCTGAGAGTCTCCTAACGCAACGCAGACGTCGGTGCCCCGAAACGTGATGTTTGTTGGTATATAAACCCCAACAAACACAACACTAGTTGGATATGTATATATATATATACACATATACACATAAATACACTAGTTGAATACAATATGTTATAATATATCTACGATAAACATCCATAAAGATTCACCTGGTTTGAGTGAACCCCAACGTGTTCGCGGTTTCTGGGGCAACCCTTCGCAGATTGGGCTTAAATCTGTGGATCCTCTGTATAACGGAACCCATCGGCCAGGTGACTGTATCAATGGGTGCTAATATCTGGCCAGATCACAGAGTGGAAGGCAGTGTTTGCGTTGCTAAGTTTTTTTTTTCAGGGATCATACCCATAGGATCCATGGTGCTGGTATATATATGCTAACATAAAGGGGGTATATTGATGGGATCCATGTTACCATATGTAGCATACATGGATCCTATGGGATATAATATGAGTTGGGATCAAACATTCATTTTGGACCAAGACCTGAAGATACACTGTCGGTGAACACAATTCCTGGTTCGAAAACTGCTTTCAATTTTGACCCGCAACGTAAATCCAGATGGTTCGACATACTTATCCTACTTTTACCATTGTGCTTTTTCTTTACATGAAGCTTCGAAATGTGAGTTCTTGTTGAGTTTACTACATTACACTAGGGTTGTATTCAACCACAAGGAATTACTCATATATTGGGTAGTATATTGATTAATTGCCCATTTTATAGATTAATTGTGGTCAATCCAAATCAATCCAATAATCCAATACATACATGCATGTATTATATTTTTGAACAACTAAATCGAACATTGCATTGGTTCATTAAATAAAAGTGATATTTCAAATATGTTTCTAACACTATTGCCAAATTGCCATCCACTTTTTAAAAACAGACTACCCTCCGGAAATCAAACGTGGGTTGCCGGAAAAGCCGTCATTTACCTCGATGATTTTCCCAGCTATAAACCTCCGTTGTTAGGGGACTTCCCATTGCCACGTTTGATTACCCAATAGGTTGGTTAGTTATATCCCATTATATCCCATGAAACTCCATTAAATTCTTGGTGGTGATGTTTAAAAATGTTAGTTATATCATATTATATCCCATTATATCCCACCAGTTATCCCATATCCCATGAAACTCCATTACCCTCTGGTAAACTAACATAACTATGGAAAATCACAATTTTTCATGGGAAAACTCACTATAAATGGCCATTTTCAATAGCTATTTTGACCAGAGGGTAAACTTTGTCACCAGTTCCCATGAAATCCGCATAATTCTTGGTGCTTCTAATCCCCGTTGACCCTGCGGCCTCAAAGTGGCCCCCAGAGCGCAACAGCTCTGTCGCTTCCGAAAGCCTGGCACAACGAAAATCCGTTGTGACGTGCCTTAAGAGACTATCAAGAGATACCCTCTGGTAAACGTTTACATAGCTATGGAAAATCACCATGCTATTAATGGGTAAATCCACTATTTCTATGGCCATTTTCAATAGCTATGTTAGTTTACCAGAGGGTACTTGGGTGTAGGATAACATAGGATCAATGGGAGATCTCCAGGATCCAATACATGGAGGTACTGTACTGTACCATATAAGGCCATATTTTGGGGGTATATCCCCTTATATAGGCCTTGTATATGGTAGGTACCTCCAATAAATCGGTTCCTGAAATGGCCATTGATAGGATCACTATGGATTTTTTTGATACTCGTATATCTAGTTGGCGGTTTTAACCATCTTGAAAAATATGAAAGTCAATGGGAAGGATTATCCCATATATTATGGAAAATAAAAACAATATTTGAAACCACCAACCAGATATATAAAATTATATAATATATAATGGGATGTTTGCAAAACATGTGGATATGGCTGCGAAACAAGTGAATTTCATCAGAAAAAAGGCTGTATTCGCCGCATGTCACCAATTTCACAGCGTTTTTTTTGGATAGTTTTTTCATAGCTAGCATGTGAATGGGACATCATTAGTACTGCATTTTCGCCCTATATCTGGATAGCATTGGATAGCGAACAGGCGTCTCTTTTTCGAGTCTTGGTATGGATCAATGCCCTGGACCCAACCTGGAGAAAGCTTCAATCTCAATCACCAAAAAAAGTCATGGTCAACAAAAAATGGTCATCTTTTGTTGATCTGATGATTTTCCATATATTTCTAGCGAAAAACCCCAGAGGATTCAACTAGCTATCCATGATTGCTATCCAAGCTGGCTGGTAACCATCTTGAAAAATATGACGAATCGTCAGTTGGGATCATGAAATTCCCAACCCATGACGGATCCATTTAAGTGCTGCTATATATGGTGCTCCATGGATCCCATCAACAAAAACCCCCAATCAATGTTAGCATTAATATAGCAGCACCGTTAGGATCCGCCATGGGCAATTCAAGTGGAAAGTCATAAAATTCCATGGTTGCAGTCACCACCAACCAGCGCTATCCAAGGTTGGGGATTACACGGTCGGCCTCTCAGGGGATGCATCTTTCTCTCGAAGCCGTGTGCAAAGGGCACCCTGAGCTCGCTGCGCACAGCCAACCCAACTGCGAGATGATAATCATCCCATCACCCGTTCATATTACCCTCTGGTAAACTAACATAGCTATGGAAAATCACCATTTTTAATGGGAAAACTCACTATAAATGGCCATTTTCAATAGCTATTTTGACATCACCAGAGGGTAAACACCCCATTTCTATGGTCCCGTTATGGAATGTGGAGTTTCATCCACCATGGTTTTTAAGGGGGGTGTTTAATATGAACGGGGGAAGGGATTACAATGATGGTCACCCCCCAGTGAGGCCACAGTGATGATTGTTGATAAGACTCTACTAGTCACTTGTGGCCTCTAGACTAGTAGGCACACAAAAAAAGTATGCACACCACAGCTGATTGAAAATAACAAGCATGAAAAAAAATATGAAACATAGGAAAAACAGAAGCTACCATAAACCATAGTTAACCTAGTTTTGAACTGTTATAAACCCACTCAGCTAGCTAAGGGGCACCACCTTGTAACCAATGTTGTTGCACAAAGTCCCGCGCTTGTTGGCCTGAATCCATGAAACAGTTCGGAACCTGCCCTGGCTGAGCCTTAGAATAGAGCACTTGCGAGGTGCTTGGTGATGCCTCACGTGCCGTTTGGCGGATCTAAGAAACATGTTTTTTCATCCCATGTAGTAAGTGGTCAGTAACCCTAGTTAGGAAGTCTTTAAGTGGATTACTCATGGTTCTATATAAAATGGGTTAGCTATATGCCCAGCTAACTGCTGACATCTGCTGACTAAATCTGCTGACATGTCGTTGGGGCTGTAAATTACAGTTGCATCGACGGTCCCCAAATGCCCTACAGTAGCCATCAAATATGTACCCTTATATCCTTTTGCTTCATTAATTATCTTGAAACATCTTGAATTAAACATGATCAAATTAAGTTTTTTATGGTTAAATCATGCTCTCTCATGTTACATCATGCTAAATCATACTAAAACATGCTAATTCATGCTCAATCATCTTAAACAATCATTAAATTATCTTAAATAATCTTGAATCATCTCAAAACACCTTATAAATCATCTCACCCTCTGGTAATTTAACAGTTTGCTATGCCTCATTTATGGTTGATTTTCCCATTAACAAATGGTGGATCTTTCCAGTTCGTTATGTAAACGTTTACCAGGCCGGGTAACTTTAGCACTAGCAGTTTATTAAGAAGTGCAACACTATAAATACTATACTAAATATAGATTATAGAAATTATACCCTCTGGTTATTGAACATAGCCATGGAAAATCACCATGTTTAATAGGTAAACCTCTATAAATGGGCCATCTATACCATGGCTATGTTAAATAACTAGATGGTATAATGATCATCCGTACTCCATCACCTCAAAAATCACGTGACCTGCCGCGCCTGCGCCCGCTTTGAAGCCGGCGCCGGCTTCGCCGAAGCCGGCGCCTCGGCGCCCTGTGCTGCCAGGACGCGAGCGGCCAAGGCCGCTTGCCCGCCTACGGCGCGTGTTGGAGGAATAGCTCACTTTAGTGGGTTTGTAATGGGATTTCTATGGTTAATCTATGGATAATCTATGGTTAATCTACAAGTAATGGGATTTCCTGGGATAATCCACAAAGTAAACGTTTACGTAACGAACTGGAAAGATCCACCATGCTATTAATGGGTAAATCCACTATTTCTATGGCCATTTTCAATAGCTATGTTAGTTTACCAGAGGGTAATCCACAAAATTCCAAGAAAATCACTTTTTTGTTGAGACTTCATGGGATTCAATGGCTCACTGTAGCGCCAGTTGGTGGTTGACCTACCCCTCTAAAAAATATGAGTTAGTCAGTTGGGATTATGAAATTCCCAATATAAAAAAGAAGAATCATGTTCCAAACCACCAACCAGTTAGTGTTTTTAATGAGACTTCATGGGATTTAATGGGATTTTCATGAGATTTAAAGGGATTTTCTTGGGATTTTTATGGATTATATTCCCAATACCCTGCAGTTTTTAAAAGACTTTTGCTATTGAAAATTGCAATTTATAGACTATTGATATTGATTTATGGTGATTTACATATTCAAAATGGTGATTCTGCATAGTAAACTAGCATAACTATGGAACATCACAATTTCTGATAGGTAAATCATCGGACTATATGGCCACCATTTTCAATAGCACACTGTTAAATGACCGGAGGTTATTGGGAACCCCTCTTTAACCTGAAAAATTTGGTTGGTTTGAGCCAGAACATGGTAGTTTGACTTAAGAATTTGGTTGGTTTCAAGATTTTATCAACCCAACTCTTTCATTTTTGGGATCCAAAAATGGTGACTTTACTCCCTTGGAGGTGGTCCCCTTTCGTCGTGATCTGATGCCAGGGATTCTGTCCTGACCGATTTGACGAGGATCTGATGCACCTCCTATGTCACCAGAAATCAAAAACAATAGTATTACCCTCTGGTATATTAACATAGACCCTGGCAGATAGGGTTGGAAGATTAGTTTCCACTAAGAATGGGGGTGGTTTTCAGGGTCAACAAGTCAATTTACCAGGGGGTTATCAACCCACAACAAGATGCCTTGTTAAGTGGGAGACCTGGAAATATGCAAAAGGTAAAAAGGATCGAACTAACATGCTGGTTGCACACGGCTTGGGATCTGTGAAGGGCATCGTTTTGGGGGTTCATCGATGTTCATCCCAAACTGATGTGGCCGGGGATGAGTCCCAAATCCAATGGAGATCAAATAAACAAGTTCCAGATCCCAAGAAGATGGTGCCCCAGAGCTAAGTTGCTAACTATACCATTTTATAACTCAGTAAACTATGGCATAACTATGGCAACTATGGTAGAGATATCATATCTATATATCCCATGACGGATCCATGGTGCTGGTGTATATATGCTAACATTGGGGGGTATATTGATGGGATCCATGGCACACCATATATAGCATACATGGATCCTATGTGTATGTCTATACAAGGTGGTGCCCCATAGTTAGCTAAGTTGGTTTATAAGTCCCATAACTATGGTTTATGGCAGATATAACTATAGTTAATGGGGTTTATAAACCAACTAACATCACTGGGGGGCACCATCCTGTACGTATTTCATGGGCATTATAAACCAACGTTCCCGCATCGCAACGGCAGGATCCACCGGGCACCACGGGCACCGTACGTCGCGCCTTCCTCACAAGCTTCTCGCAAGGCAGTGAAGGCGGACGCCGTGGGTCTCAAGCCGCGCCTCGGGCCCAGATGCGCCCAGAATTTTCTGAGATCTGGTTGGTTAAGAACGGGATTCCCCTATTGGATTCTGAAAAAAACAACAACAAACATAAACAAACATATAATATATCATATAATATTGGGTAAGTATCATAGTCTATGATTCCCGAACTCATCATCAACCAACCAGGGTTTTGAAGACTAATCATGTGTTATTGGTTATGTTTTTGGAAAAAACAACCAACGGTAACCAACACAATACATGATCATTGTAAGCCAAACAATAACAATGATTTTCTTCTCGCCATTGAAATAATGGAGAGAGTGATTATCAAACAGGATATTATTGAATCAGAAAGGGGGGAATTGGTCACGGGTTTATTGGGTAACTAAAACGTTTTATTGGATAACAAAAACGTTTTATTGAGTAACTAAAACATTTGATTCGGTAACCAAGACGTGTTATTGGGTAACCATGTTATTTGGTAACTAAAACGTGATATTTGGAAACAATGAAACGCAGATTCGGTAACTAAAAGGTATTATTTAGTAACCATGTGGTTTGATAACTACGAACTCTGATTTGGTAACTAAGACGTCTTATTTGGAAACCATACTCTTTGGTAACTATAACGTGTTATTTAGAAACTATGAAACATTGATTCAGTAACCAAAAACAGTTAT
>Ga0126342_10000567_pt1 | contig 42000 bp, 41 predicted proteins | sample Cyp1metagenome_FD_92528 | JGI IMG/M metagenome (GOLD analysis project Ga0126342, IMG submission 92528) | Coral microbial communities from Lord Howe Island, Old Settlement Bay, Australia - Cyphastrea 1 metagenome | ecosystem: Host-associated > Invertebrates > Cnidaria > Coral ...
ATACATAGATAGCTATTCAGAGAAAGAGAGAGAAAGAGAGGAGACCTCAAGCACCTTTCGGTCCATCAGTGGCTTCGCTCTGCCATCCCTGATTCACAACAGCCAATCTCTCCTATAGGTTTCTGATAGATTTCTGATAGATTTATGAAGTCTCATGAAGTCTTTTCTGGGATAGTTTTGGATCACTAAAAAATGATGTGACCGAGATGCGGTTCTGCAACTGTCCCCAGAATCGGCTCCCCCCAGTTGCTCTGAAAATAACCCCAAACTCTGGTGTTGATCATCACCCCAGTAAGGTTGGGCATTTAAGAAGTATCCCTATTTTTTGGAGAAACCCAAATATCAGATTGTTGGTTGTATGTACCAAATTCTTTCCCGTTATATACCTTTTAAACTCTTTGGTTTCATTAACCCATTTCGGTTGGTTGAATCATTCAATCTATGTATTGGCCGTATATCAAATAAAAAACCATTACTGTAATATCCATTCACATGATCAGTAATGGTTTATGGAATGTTTATGGTGTAATATGAATGGCTGATAAACCGTTACTGTATATTCACATCTGGTTTTTATCAGCCCTTTTTTCGCCTCTTGCTCAATGCCATCGGCTGACCGCTTCTCCTTCAGTACTTGACCATCACGTTGCCTCTGGAGGGGTGGACCAGTCTGACGTATAAAATCCACCGTTGGAACATGAATCCCATGAAAAAATGTGAACAACATCCCTTTTCATGGTCCCAACCATGCCAAAATCCTCTGTGAATCTGCTAAAAAAAAGGTTTCTTGGGGTCAAGATTAGGATGGGATTATCGGATCTATCACCAGCAAGGGAAGATTTAAAGGGGATCTAACCAAAAAAGGTGACGGATAGCCCCGGATAGCCAATTAAATTGGATATGGGGATGATTTTCGAGACAATTTTCGAGGAAACAGCCTGCAATCTGCAATAGTTGATTACCCATCTCCAGGTTGAACCACCTCAGGCGCTTGGAATGGACATCTGATGGTGCAGTTGTGTGCCATTTCCCATCTCCCGTAAAAAATCTCACCAAAAAGGCGCCATTTTTATCCATCTCCATGGTTTTTGATCGGTTGAACACCCATCAGAACATCCTGCCCCAAGACGGCACCTCAACTTGGTTTCGGTGGGCCGCAGCTTGACCCCTTTGAGTTCTTCCATCAATGGCCTCTCGCAGTGATCCTAACTTCACAGATCCCATGACATGCCAAACTGCAATGCACTGATAGGCTCGGGCTAATGAAAAAGGTAACATTCCGAAATATTCCGAACATGGCCCATCTCCATCTCAACTCTTCCGAGTTTCCAATCAAGCCTTGATACAGGACATGTTAACCTTCTCAGTGAGGACTTCTCGTTGAGAAACGGAGCCCTTAAAATCAGGTTGCACCATCGGCAAACCATTCAGGGACTGGAATCCGTAGATCTTTCAATTCTTTCAGTACGAAGCAGTTTGAGGCACGATCCAAGGCTAAATGTACTCCGCCTCCAATCCAATCGCTGTTTTCGACAGATGCGGCTTACGCACATCAAGCTTCGAATTATCTGCGGGTGGTTGTCTGGGTCAGTTCATCCGGAAGGGTTAAAACATGTTAAAACCGCAAGGCAAACACATCCTCAGAATTCCTGAGAAACTCAATCCCTTTGGTCCCTTCCTGATCTGTGCGGACCCAAGCCACAAATAACATAAGAATAAGTGCATCTGTACACTCTTTGTGAGTCTTTGGAAGCCGTGGCTTCACATCAAAACACATGATCACTTTGGTGCTCCTTTCTTGTGCTTCCTGCAAGGGGAGCTCTCCAAAGCGACTGAAAGTTCTCTATGCAAAGTTTCCAACCGCAGAGTCGAAGGTCTTTACAATCGGTTGGGACAAAAGACGGTTGTAAACCAATCACTTCTTTGCTGCAACTAGACCACACCTGCATTGCAATATATTGCAATCACATGTGTCTGCTGGATGTCTGGAGGAGTGGAGACTTCTCTAACATGACGCAAACGGCATTTCTGTGTCCAACGGCATGTTTTATTGGCCTAAAACACATCATCGGTTCAGGGATGTAAAGTGGGTTTCACTGAGCAGTTTTCGGGGAACTGGAGGTCCAATTTGTCCCGCAACGCACGGAACTATTTGACAAACAATGAATGACTGGCCAGTGGATGGGCACTTTCCCAGTTCGTTTGGAGACAGTGCACACACATACATCATCTACACCATCTACATCTACATACCAATTCAGACATCTAGAATCATCTAGACGTGTCCAGGTTGTAATTGATGATGATGATGATGATGATGATGATGATGATGAAATTCCAAGGTGATTTCACGGCGCCTTCAAAGCCGTGCTCGTTTTCCAGGCGACGTGGGCCACGGGCACCAGGGCAATACTGACAGGTGGCCTTGAAAGCTGGGATTCTGTCATGGTGAGCCTTGAATTTCTTGAATTTTGTAACTCTCTGTAACTCCCAAAGATAGAAAAAGGTCAAATTCGTCACTTTAAGATTGGGTTTTACCTTCCAATCTTTTTGCGGGGCGCTAAGAACGCCGATTTGGAGCAGGAAATTCCGTATCAACCTCCATGAACACGGCAAACGTTAAGACCTGACACACCGGGGTGTGGTGACCTCAAATCTATGAGAACAGTGCCACTATTTTTGGGGGTCAACCATTAAGAAATACCATCCATATCTGGGAGAGCACCCCAACAAACCCTGACTGATGGTGGTTGCAAATATTCGCTTCGTCTGAACATAGGGTAATCTAAAATCCCACGGCTTCGTACAACAAGGCCCAAAAAGATGCCGAAACATCGGTTTTTAGGATGTAACAAAGATTATGTTTCCTGCAATTTTCAAGCCAACTTTTCGATCCTTTTCGGAGTTGCTATAGTTGGCCCACCTGCATGACGCACAGGCAGGTGCCGCAATCCACCTGGCTGGAAGCAGCTTGATCCACTTTGGGTCACGTCACAAGACCATCAAACTAAACTACCAACCAAAGGCCTAAGGTACAAGTTAATTGTGGATAATTATGGAATCTATTGATCATGGATGATCATAGTTTGTTCTATCAGGGGTTGCATCTCAACTTCTGCCATCCGAGCCGCATATCCTCGTGGGCACCCTGGAATTCTCGAGGGTCGGCTCTGGATGGGTCCCGTGGGGACTGGTGTTGGTGCCGGGATTGGCATGGTGGACCCTGGGCACCACTGGCAAGTGGTTTCTGGCACGCAAAGACCTGAGGATTGGCTCCCTCCGAAAAACATGGAAACCACAGGGGTTTCATATGTTTCATGGTTTGGAGCCTGAAAGATCTGAAAGGACTGAATCAAATTGAATCAAGAGTTATTGAAACGAAGACAAATAAACAAAGCAAAAAATCATTTCGATCCTACCAAAGTGAAAATCAAAGTCTAAGTGCAGCCAGGTGGACATGTGCCGCAGTCCTTGTAGCTCGCCGGGCATCCCGGCACCGTAGATGGTCGGCTTTGGATGGGACTGGGTGCGGGCACTGGGGTTGGGCTTGGGGCTGGCAGGGCTGGGGCGGGTGCCGTGGCACCAGGACACCATCGGCAGGTGGTTTGAGGAACGCACAGACAGGTGCCGCAGTCCACATAGCTGGCTGGGCAGCCAGGGACGGTGGATGGTCGGCTGTTGATGGGTGCTGGTGCTGGTGCCGGGGAGGGACGGGAAGGACGGGAAGGGGAATAAGCACCTGGGCACCATTGGCAAGACGTGAGGGGCACACACAGGCAGGTGCCGCAATCGACCTCAATTGGACTTTCAGCAGAAAGGCAACTTTTCCCGGCCCCATGATTCCAAAGTCTGAATCCCTTGGAAAAAAACACAAAAGCTCAGAAATCAAGTCATCCTTTAACCCTTCGGCACAGCATCAAATTCTATGCAAATCAGTGGCATAGCTTGCAGGGCAACCGATTACCACCGATGGTCTGCTGTTGATGTGTCCAAGCGATGGTCGCGGAGGAGCAGGCAAGGCAGGGCCAGGATGCACTGGCGTGGAGGAATAAGCTCCTGCAGCATTTTCGCATATCAATTACATGTCGTTTTGGCGGGAATGCCCTTACATTCTTCATATACAGTCTTGGAACTGAAATGGCTGAACATTGGTTGAACATTGGTACCAGATGGTATCAGTATCATGCAATCGCAACTCCTGGGCACCACTGGCAGGTAGCATATGGAACACAAAGGCACGTGCCACAGTCAACGTAACTGGCAGGGCAGTACGGCACCTCAGACATCACATGACATCACTTATACACTTCCCCAAGTCAAATCAAGATAGATCCTCTTTGAATATGCAACAGGAGAATTCCATCATGACTTTCAGTTTTTCCATGAACTTTTACCGCATTCGATCATCTCATGGCAGCATTTCGAACAACTTCGGCCAAGGGCACCGTGGAGGGTCGCGCCACGATCTCCGGGGTGGGCCGCGGGGTGCTGGACCCACCGGAGCCACCGGACCAAGCGCCGGGGCAGTACTGACACGAGGACTGCGGGACGCAAAGGCAGGTGCCGCAATCCACCTGCCGTGCCATAGCAACAAGGGGAGGTGATTTGGAACCTCAGCAACCAAGAAATGATGACTTTATAAATTGGGTCAATATTTTTTTCAACAAAATTGAACTTGGGACTGTGGATGATCTTTGAGAATGGATGTCGCGATGTCGAATCAACGCTTTCTTTGGAGCACAGATCCCTGATCTGGGAGGATGGATTGATTTTTTCCCAGCAAAATGATATTGAATGTATTGATCCTTCAACATGACATTGGGCGGTTACTATGATCTCTGTCGGAAAGGGCTTGCAAATTCCTTTCCGCGTTGAAATTGGATCCGGATTCAAGGGAATGTACGTTGCATCTGTGCCAATCCAGCTAACCGCTTGGAAGTGGATTGAAAATACAAAATAGTCCTAGAATAGCTGGACTTTCCTGAATCCATGCGATGGGTCAAAAATGGTCAAAATGGGTCACCCATTTTGGATCTTGACCCCGTGGGATTTCCTCATCCCTGAGATCCCTGAGATTTGAACTTCGCCCAGCCACATAGCTTGCTGGGCAGTATGGCACCGACGAAGGCTTGGAGACGATCTGTCCCTCGTCGGTTGGGTTGGTCCATGCTCCCGGGCACAAGATACATGTCTCTTGCGCTACGCAGAGGCAGGTGCCGCAGTCCACATAGCCTGCGGCCAACTCGCCCATGAACATATTGGCATGTGATAATCGTTTCAGGACTTCTCGAACATTCTCAGTTTGATGCTACCTTTGAGTTGGGAAACCGATAGGTTATGACAATACTCAAGTCTTGGACACTCGCAGATGATGAAAGAGGCCAAACATTTCAGGATGCCCAGACTTCTTAAGCGATATCCTCATCTTCATGGACTAACATCCAGATGTTGATTTGCGAATATCCGGTCTTTGCTGGTACCTCCCCTTTTGACACCCCGCTCAAAAGCACAATCTCAAAAGGTCACATTTATCCCAGCAATCTGACCCGACCGTCCCCAAATCCCATAGGTGAGACTTCCCCAGACATACTCATCAAGGGTACGTCATGTTTCCCATATTTCATAACCATGAGCATCTGCACTCTACCAAGCATGATACAGATTATACAGATTGGTAATCATGCAGATTCGTTCTGCATGCGTCATTTGGGCTTGTCTGAAAAAGGGCACTCCGGAATCCAATGGTAGGTGATCATTATCTCCATTCAATTGCCATTTTGAGACATTCCCTTCGACAAACCCATTGAAAGATGACTTTTTCTTGGTGAAAATATGTGAACATGCATATATTTCATAAAAGAAATACCATTTTGGTTTAGATTTCGACGTTTAGACCAGCATCAACCGCTGTTTGAAAGCCCCACGAACTCCGGTGCCTGCCGGGCAGAACGGCACCCTGGAGGGCCGCGACACGATACCGGCGCCAGCAGTGCTGGTAGTGGTGACCAGTGCTGTGGAGGTGGCGCCGGGGGCTGTGGTGGTCACCTCAATGGAATCCATTTGGATGTTTGAATTCAAAGATAATCATAGTCATAGTAAGTTAGTAAGATATAGTTATAGTTGAATTATAGTTATAGTAAGTTATACCTAGTTATATATATAGTTATAGTATGTTATAGTAATAATCATTATATTGTTGGAATTTAATTGTATAAGATCGTAATAGCTTGTCGTTCTCCAATTTGTATATGGATTATTGATTATAGATGTTGGGATTTTCGAGACTGACAATTTCTTCAGCATTATCCTCAAGAAATCATTGACGATGGCATGATCATTGATAATGGACTATTGATAGTGATGGTTGGATTAATGTTGCCGATAAACCACCGGCAACATCTGGGATATCCCTGATGTTGGGATTGTCTGGGTTTGTCATTGTTCATTGACTATTGATACTGATAATGATGTTGGGGATAATTACTAAATGATTGGGGAAATATGATCATATCGTGATGTTGAAGAACACTTTCGATTGTTACAACAATATCTTTTGGACCTATAAAAATCAATCACATTTTTTTGGTGCTTGGAGTACTCCATTGTTAGGGTCATCAGAGGACCGTTATCGATATTCACAGCAACGAGCTCATGATTTTCATCAGAATCAATATGGATTGTCCATGATCATTTCAGCACTTTGCAGTATGTTGAACAGCATTTCACTATTGCCAGCACTATATGTTGGGAAAAACGGAAAGTTCAATCATTATTTTGTGCTTGGAGTACCCCATTGTTCAGGATATATAATTATCAAATATTATCAGTGGATCATTATGTAATCAATGTTATCATTACAATCAATGATATCACTCGCAGCCCTTTGCAGAGATCTATGCAAGCCAGAAGGTCTGTGCCCACTTTGGAGACTCTAGGAGAGTTGGTGAGTGAAGCTTCAAAGGGCGGCTACTTCGAACTTTGTTTTCTGCTTTCAGCATCTTCCCCCAAACCAAGATAGACTTCAATGAAAGAAAACCCAATCTTCGAACCCACATCAAAAAACAACAGCCCATGCTCAAACTAGCCAGTCTTGAATTGCTTAAATTTATGCACAATTCCAAGGGATTCTCATCGTTTTCCAATTTTTAATTGTCATTTTGGGGTACCTCATCAACTTTTGGATTACCCCAAACAGCTATTTCCCAAAAAGCTAATTTCTTCCCAACATATTTCCCAACTTCCATCATTTTTTCTTAAACTCAGTAAACTCAGTAAACTCCCACTTTTCCACATTTTTTTCGATGGTCACCACAATCTTCCCAAGGCACTGCTCCTGTGGTGGCGACCGTTGTGGTCGTCGTGGTTGCCACGGTGGTTGCCACGGTGGTCGCTCGCGTGGTGGTCGCAGTGGTCGCTTCGTCGCTGCAGAACTGGCAGGTGGATTCCGCCACACAGCTGCAACGGCCGCAGTCCACGTAGCTGGCAGGGCACAAAGGCACCTGGTGAAGCTGGTGATTGGTACAGGATGGGCCCAGTTGTTGGTTTATAACCTCCATGAATACTATAGTTATATCTCCCATATACCATACTTAAGCCACTTATAAGGCAACTTAGCTACACTTATATGTTTCGATAAGAGTTCGCAACACATTTGGGATACAAAGCAAAATCGACTTGGATTCTGTTGAGTCAATTGATTGGTTTTTGGTCAGAAAAATGGACGCTCCAAAATCGTCGCTTTTTACTATCAATTATACGGGCTTCCTGCTAAATTGTCATTCAACCAAGTCTGCTAGGCCAAACTTGAATTCCTGGCAACTTCTTGATAATGGGGAATGAATGGATGGTGCAAACAACATGATCCTTGATTAGAACCGTCCTGGCAGAAGGAGTTTCACTGAGGGCTGTTGATCAACTCCTTTTCACTCCTTTTCAACTACTGTTGCCAGCACCAACCCTGAATTGTGGACTACACTACAGTGGGTAAGTAAGCTACAAAATGCAATTGGCATAAACCTAATTCCTGATGCATTAAGGCCATTAGTAGAACGTGGGTCGTGCCTGCGGGACCAAAGCGATGTCAACTCAAATTAAGGATGCCAGGAAAAATCAATGTTTGTTACAGTTTATTGATAGTCTTCCAAGCACACCAATTTGTTGGGTTGCTCGGTGTCGAAATCAGCTATTACTATTTTGCAATTTACGATAGCTAGGTCAAACAACCAGTGCAATCCAACATTGCAGATCAGTCTTGGCGAAAAAGGCAATAGCAAAACCACACGCAACCATGGATGATAAAAAAACATAGCTAATGTTCATCCAGCTGGATAGTATGGGGAACAAAATGGCAAAGACTTAAACCATCAGTTGGTTCACCCACAGTTTTATTGTTGATATCTCCCCATCCTGGATGGAAAAACACCCCGGTGCTACCCCGAGGCAACCCCTGGAAGATGGAGCCCCCATAGCAGACCCATTTTCGATTCAATTTTACGATGTTAAATCAACATATCTTAATATCATATCTTTCATGCTATATGTATATACAATATATGTGTTGTATGAGGTGAGTGTTGAGATTGATTCAATTAGAACATGATTTCAGATTTAAATCAACTGGAAATTGTGGATGACTTAAAAAAAACCACCGCGTTAACCCAAACTTCACCTTGGAGGGCTTCGTGACGGGCACCGGGCTGGAGCCATTGCCGCCGGGCAAAGCTCCTGGGATGGAGATGGGGATGTTGCTGGTGTTTTATGAGTATATGATATTGATATTGATATGATAATTGATATGATGATAATCCCAATTTTTATGAAGATCCCAGAGTTCGTCACTTGCTTCGTCACTTGCTTCGTCAGGCATGTGTAACACATCTGTGTAAGACTGTAAGACCTGTCCTGGACACCAGCGGCAGCTACTCTCTGGCACCTCAGGATCAAACGAAAAAAATGCGACATAGTCGTTCTTCATGCGTAGAACTTCGGATCGGCGTGCCATTTAGATAGTGCACACTCATAGGCATGTGCCAAACATTCGCAGCATGTGTGTAAGTATGATCCGTCACTGGCAAAAAAATTGCCTGCCCATGTTCCATGCCTCCCACGCATTTCAACCACATTTAATACGCAAGGACTCCATTTTAGCAAACATGGCCTTTGCTTTTGCCACAATTTCGCTGGCAAAATGCTGATGAAAATCAAGAGAAATTGGCATCTGCCCTTCAACGCAGTGAACATCATTGGTGGTGCCAATCCTCAAGTCGTATCTCGATGAAGCAACTGGAGTGGGCCAAGCCACACAAAGGCAGGTTCCACAGTCGACGTTGCCCTTCGGACACCCGGGGATGGCGGAAGGCCGCGTGCTGGTGTTCCTGCAGTGGTGGGGATTGATTTTTTTATATGCAGGGTATCTATTTTTAAACCTACTGATTGGATAATCCATGAATCAGATATGAATCTGATTCTGTGCTAATGCCAGATTGAAGAAAATCATACCATGCCGATACTGATGATGTTGTACTGTATCTACTGCCATCGTGATACGTCAGAGTCATCTTTAGTCCGATCAGAATCATTCGGACTGGGCAGAAAGACACCTGGAATTCGGAACAAGCCTCTTTTCTTCGCTACTTTATGTGTTTGCTGGAGGATATGCAATTAGTGTGCTACACCGCCCCACCGGATGCAGGAATCCCAATGGCTTCAACCAGGTGTCGGCAACGGCACAGGCAAGATCTGCACCGGTAAAAGAGGGCAGCTGCCGCAAGTGGTCTGGTGAGCGAAAGAGTGGGGTTTCTTCATCAGAAATCCACAAGAAGCTATAGCTTTTACAATAAACAAACAGGTAAATATGAACATTTCCTGTACGTCGAAACCGATCCAAGTCTTGGGATTTTCATGTCCCATTTGTCCACTGCTATGATGAGCTTGTCCACTGCCTCGGGAACGCAGAGGCAACTTCCACAGTCCACATAGTCCCTGCCACAAGGTCAGACATCTTCCGCATCTGACATTGAAATCCCACAACCCAATGCTGATCACTTGGGGGTATCCTGGCTATCCCGCAATTTGAGACACAGTGAAACACATGTTGTTTCAGTGGTTAAATAGCAGGACTGACCCCCCAAGAGATATGATGTGTGTTGAGGAAACGGATGGGACCAAACTTCAATCTACAATGTGGCTTTGTCCTAGAATGGGGTATATATATATATATGCAGTATATGTATATATATATAAGGCATTTCAGTTCACTGGGCCGCCCCTTCTCGCCCGTGACTGCTCACTGCCTTAGCGGGAGTTGTCTTTGTATCTCCCGCGGGCCCACGGCCTTTGTTTTGCTGGCGTTTTCTACGGACTGAACTGGCTAGCCCTGGTCCTGGTCTCGCTTAGCATTTGTGTGCTCTGCCTGTGGCATCACCTTGTTCTGGTGTCCCGGCACCGTTATCAATCCCGGGGGAATCTCAACTGCCTTTGTCTTGGTGTATTTGGCCACGATCGGGCTCTGCATTTGCATTCTACCACAACCTTGCCGAAGCGCTGGACAGGTTTTATGCATTTCTTGGTCCTGGTCTTTGTCATCATTGTGAATTTTGGCAACCATTACTCCGACTTTGCGCAGAAGGAAGAGAAGACTGAGATCGATTGCACGTTTTCGCTGGTTTCTTCATCGAACTGGGCGTCAACCTCTCGATTTCTTCCAGCTTCGGCATATCAAGCATATCCTTTCAGGCCATCACTCGGTCGATTGGAATTTCCAACGCCGTATTGTCAAGGCGATGGAGCAGTGGAGTTATCGTCAGACTCCATGGAAATGCCGTTTTTGTCGTCGATTGAGCAAAGCGGCTGCCACTTATTGTGGTCAATGCGGAAAGCACTGGGAAGAGGCTTTGGACGAATCACACCGTCATGTTCAGCATCCGACTCGTCAGGGACAAGAACATTCCTACACCCAGTGGCAAGAGGAGCCACCATGGACTTCACAGACATGGGACGATGGCCGAGGAATTTCACAATCGCCTCGAAGCTATCGATCGCAGACTCCAAAGGGTCAGAAGCAGCCCAAGAATCGAGGAAAGAACAAAGGGAAGAAAGGCAAGGGCAAGGGCAAGTCGCAGTTTCAGGCCCCACCTCTGCCAGAGGCTCCTTGGAGCACGCCCAACACTTCCTCCACGGCAGCAGCTTCAACAGCAGTCCCAACGCAGGCCGAAGCGCAATTGCGATCCATTGTGGCAGCTTTGAAGAAGAACGAGACCAACCTGCCGCCCGAGCTGCAGAACCTCCTCCACGAGAATGCCAAGGTGCAATCACAAGACATGACCAAGGTCTTGCATTCAGCAGTGACGAAATTGGGGAAAGCCAAGAAGGCACTACAAGATGCAAGAGCCTCCAGATTGAATCTCCACAATGTATGGCGATCGTATCTCGATGCCAGTGTGGACAAGTGGCATCAATTCTGCAAAGATTTCGAGAGTCAGGATTCGGACTTGGCACAACAAGTTCAAAATGCTACAGAAGCTGTCAAGGTGGCACAAGAAGGGCTGGAAGCGTCCAAGAAGGAGGCCAAAGAGGTCATCGAGGTGGAGAGCGACGGCAAATCAGAGATGGCCGTGGACGTCTCGGACGAAGAGACTCAGGAAGCTCTCGACAGCAAGGGCCAGCTGCTCAAAGAGGGCATGACCTTCATGCTGCAGAACCTCGAGTCCTTGAAAGGCAAGGCCGACATGGCGGTTCAAGAGAGCGCCAACAAAAGGCCTCGCATTCAGGCGGACGATCCAGGAGGTTTGCGACATTCCTCGCAGCCGGATTTTGCGCAGCCCGGTCAATAGACCAAAGGGAGATTGGCTATGGGCTTTCATGCCATGGAGGATTTCTCACGCCTCCATGTGTGCGCAAATGGGCACATCCAGCTGTCCATGAATCTTGGTTCGTCTCTGAATGGCAAGCATCAATTGACGCCCTTGACGAGGCCTTCAACTTGGGTTTTGTTGATTTTCCTCAACCAGTTCCCACAAGGAGTCGCAATTCTGATGCAGTGCCATCGCGGTCACCGAAGTTTTGCTCCTTTTCGGATGACATCCAGCTTTATCTTGGACTTGACGATGAAATACATGCCTTCTCTACCACGATCAAACATGAATCTCTCCAATGTTGGCCTGAGAAGCCCTGGAGACGCAGAATTACCAAACCCACATCTATGTCCGGAACAGATGACTTTGAGCAGACCTATGTTTCTGACAGTTCATCTGGTTCCTCTACTTCCAGGACGAGACGTGGCTCTACATCGCCCAGGCCCTTGCCGCCGCATCAATGGCAACAGAGCATCTGGGACATTTTGATTTTGGAAGGAAGGCCTGACACGGATAGCGACAATGCTCCTGTCATTTTTCTTTCTTCCTACTATCTTGATCATGTTCGACATCGGCATCATTACCAAGCACGACCGCTTCGGTTCTCGCTCGATTTCAACAATTGGGAGGATGACATCAGATTCATGTGGGAGGACCACATCGACCCTGACCTCAGTATTGAGGTGAGTTTGGTTCAGCCTCAACCTCCTGCAATCATCAATGGGAACATCTTTGGCACGCTGATTGTTCACCAAAATCCTCATGAACCACAAGTTGCATGTCTCATTTCGGCAGTCATCATCTCTGACCCGAACACCAGGGTACAAGAGTCAGCCCACTCGGTCGGGCCTTTTCTGCCTCCTGAGCAAGCTCTTCAACTTGGTGGAGTCGATGAACTATGTGATCTTCGAGAACAAGTAGGTTCCGATGCATGCTCTCTTCACATTGGATTCCGTCTTCTCCCACGTGATCAACCAATTCCAATTCACGATGGACTTGGCATTACCATTCGAGTTCCCTCACCTATGAGCGTTGAGGAGGACGAGCACAACCTTGCTGTACGCATTCACCATCAACATGCGCAACAACCTTTGCATGGATGGCGAGGAGAAGGAGATCATCAAGAACAGCCTGAGACGAGACATCCCACAGGTGATACTGCTCCACCTGAGTACCCTGAAGATGTGACCTCTTTCATGGCAAGATCGTTTTCCAGTTCAGCCTATCGGCAAGGCAGTACAAGAGGGCCTTCCACATCCTCGAGTTCTTCACGCACCAGCACTCTTGGCTTGGATGAAACTCGAAGAGCCCTTGTTTTCTGCCTGGATGGACGCAGTATCAACATCGATGCACCTTGGGACGATGCTGATAGGCTTTGGCATGTTTGCTCACAAGCCTTGGACATTGCTGAAAGAGACATCATGCGTGTCCTTCATGTTGACTACAGGCCAGATGACATTGCCCAAGATGAGCTGGAATGTCTTCTTTTGTTGAAACGACAAGAAGAACCACCTGTCAGCTTTCTCCGTTTGTGTCTTCAAGACGTGAACTATGCAGCTGATCGACGTGGGCCACGAACTTTGATCTCTCGCAAATCCACATTGATACCTCGTCGAAGCAACAGAGCCTCTATCATCAGGCTTGCGGGCTTTGAAGGGCACTGTTTTCATGAGCCTTGGCGATGCCATGTGTGGATCAATGGCAATCTTTTCTCCGATGAGATCGAGGTCATTGAACTCAACAATGGTGACTATGTCCGCATCGATATCCCCTCTCATCCTGAAGATCCTGAACAGCCTTGTGCAGCTACATCTACTGCATCGGATGGCCAGCTTCAGGACTACAACAACACATCATTACAGACCCATGCCTCTGATTTTGATGACATGAGCTACATGCAAATTGGCAGTCTTCCAACGGGTCAGGAATGCAAGCTCGACAACAACAGTGTGGTTGGTGGACCTGAGTTCGCCGTCCCTTTTGAAGCTCCTGAACCACAGGGTCGCCCTGAAATACTTCTTGGCGAACATATTGAATGCATGGACGCACTGCATCGTTTTTGGTGGCTTCATTCCGCTGTTGAGATCGAAGAGGAAGGCCGTGTCCTCTATGTTTCTACGTGGTACACTGATGGCACGAGATGGCCTTCATGCGAAGCTTCAAGACCTGTTCGCCTTCTGAACGACCCTGGAATCTGGGCTGATCGCCTTGCTGAAGCTTGGGATGACAAAGTTGACCCTGATTGCCCATTGCATTTGTATCTCCTCACTCCACAACCGAGATCCAATTTGTGGTCTCCTATTGGGACACCACATGTGCTCATTGTTCAGAACCCCCTTCCTGATCATCGCAGCGTTCACATTGCTACGCTTGATCCTCGCAATGCTGCTTTGGAAATTCCGAGTTGCATTCGAACAGTTCCCGCAGCGTTGACGCGGATTGACTTGCTCACAGCGGTGGATCTTCAACACGCATGTCTTCCTGGACATATTGATTGCATGATCTGGTGGGGAGAACATGAATTTCGTGATGGACATGTTTTCCCTGTTCGACATGGTTTTGCGTTTCTCATCATTCGCAATCACATTGCAGCTGCGGCCAGCTCCTCTCAACATGTTCCTGTTCCACCTCTTGAAGATGGAGCTGATGATGGGGAGGCGCTTGCACTTTTACAAACCAAGCGGAGTCTGAAGCGCATTGAGCTTTCCCTTGACTCCTTGATTGCAGATGAAAACAGTCAGCAACACGAACAGATTGTTCCCATTCGCCTCATTGCTGGAGCTGCCATGCCCCCTCTGCCCACATACCTTGAATGTGAATTCCCAGGCAATGTGCTTCAAATCAAAGCTGCACTGAAACACTGGGGACATCAATGTGATGTGCATCGCTTTGATCAACATGAAGTTGCTCTTTGTTTGCCACAAGGATGGGTAGCAGAACCTTCTCACTGCCACTACATGTTCAGCCACTCTGATGTCACGGACACCTTGGGGGCTTTTCTTCACACTGCTGAGAACGTCATGAGCGACAATGACATGATGCGTTTTCTCTATGGACTAGGCTATTGGAGAGCTGTGATCCTGTCGTGTGAAGAACTGAGTGGTGGCCTTCGACATGTTGTCTTTGAGAATGTGTCCGTGCAGCTCCCAGTGACTGAGATCAAAACAAAAACTACACCGAGTTGGCCTCCTCCACTTACGACTTCTCCATCCACGGGGTGCACCTTTGTTGCTCCTGATATTGTTGCTGATGATGACTGCGTGATTCGATATGGCATCTCTTTACAAGATGTTCACGACTTCTTTCAATCAGCTGATGGCATCCTGCAGCGTGATCCTGCAGGTTATGACTTTCCATCGACCACGCAGGCAGCCTTACGCATGAGTTCATCAGTCAATCTGGATGATTTCGACCGGATTATCATCTACACTGACGGCTCTTCTCATGCTCTGGACAAGCACAAGCCGGCATTATGGAATGCAGAACAAGGCAGGGCCGACACCTGGGCTTTCACTGTCTTGGGTGAGTGCTACCAAGGTGTTGAAGGGCACACAATTGAAGTCCTGGGTTGGCTTGCACATGAAGTTCATTATGAAGTTGACAGTCCGCATCATCTGGGTGCTGAATCAATGGGATCGGACATTGCTGAACGCGAAGCTCTGACATGGGCAGGATTGTGGCGGTTGGCACACAATGTTGCCACACCCACCCTATTCAGAACGGATTCACAAATTTCAGCATTGCAGGCCAGTGGATGCATTGGATGCCACGACAATGGGCCATCTTTCCAATGTTTTCGAGGAGTTTTCCAAGCGTTGGAAACCGCCTTGCCTGGAGACCTTCTCCAAATTGAGCACATCCCTGGCCATACCCAAGAGCCTTTCAATGACATGGTGGACTGGTTGGCAAAGAAGGAAAGAGAGAAGAGTTTCTACTGCCAACGTCAGAAGATCTCCCTGACTACCTGGCGTAGAATCCTTCCGCATTTCTGGACTTTCTTCAGTGTTGCTGATGGCTTGCCGCCGAGATGCACTGCAGGGCTCCATGCTTATGCACCCTTTCTGCCACCAGCTCTCAAGCCTTCCCAGTTTGATGTGAAGACAAATAACAAACCGAAACCTATTTCACTGCATTTGACCTTGAGTTTGTGCACTGCCAATATTGCTTCGATGTACAATGGACCTTGGGGCCATGCAGGCAAAACTGAATATCTACGTCAGCAATTTCTCTCCATGCGTCTGCTCTTTCTGGGCATTCAGGAGAGCCGCACTCCTGAAACTTTCAGCGCTGCGGAGAAGGTCCTGAGAATTAGCTCTGGACATGCACCTGGTGGCCTTTATGGTGTCGAGCTTTGGGCGAATTTCAATGTTCCCTATGGTCGTCTTGGTCATCGAGAGCTTTTCTTCAAGCGCGCAGATTTTCAGGTACTGCACAAGGACCCACGCACTTTGCTTGTCCGCGTTGAGACAGAATTTGTTCACTTTGCTCTTCTTGTTGGCTATGCTCCCCAGTCTGGACTTCCCATTGCTGAACGGTGCGCCTGGTGGGACGCTCTACAACACATTGCCTCCTTGAAAGCTCAAGATGAACAACTTTTTGTTTTTCTCGATGCCAACGCAGACCCTGGGCCATGCGATGACAAGCATGTTCTGACTACTGGCTTCAAGCAGACTGCCAACACGGAATTCTTGCGTACGTTCCTGTGTGCTCATGATCTTTGTTTGCCCATGACCAGCTCTTACCATCAGGGTAGCGTTGACACTTGGACCAGTCCTTCTGGGCAGTATAGCAACTGCATTGATCATGTTTGCATTCCGTGTGAGAGCCTTGCCAGCTGCACCTTTTCTAGCGTCCTGCATGATTTTGACCTTGGCAATGGATGCTTTGATCATTTTGCTGTTGGCTTGCAATTGGAATGGCAAGAATGGATCTATCATAGCCCTGCAGTTCAAAAGAGTAAATCAAAGGCCTTTTGTCGCGCCTCTGTGACAAGACAGCATGTGCAACAAGTGCTGCAAGCATACATCCCTGCACCATGGCCACAGGATGTTGAACAACAAGTTGATGATTTCAACGGGCACTTGACTGAAGGCATTGCGAAATGCTGCCCCAGATCTTCTCAGAAGCCAAAAAAGGCCTTCATCCCTGATTCTGTTTGGCATTTGAGGCTTTGCAAGTTGGAGAGACGAAGAACCCTCAAGGAGCTCGAATCTCGACGAAGATTTGAACTCTTATATCTATGTTTTTCTGCCTTTGTGAATGCTTCTTCAGAGCAAGCCGGCCATGCTTTTTGGAAGTATGACACCTGGCTACTTTGTTGCAAGATTCGAGTCTTTGGTGCTTTACACAATGCAGCCAAGCTCCTGCGAGTTCAGCTCAAGGAGGCCAAGACGGCTCACTTGCAAACACTTTTTCAAGAGTTACCTCCGGATGCCCCTGCGTCAAGGATTCTGCATGAATTGAAGCAGGTGATTGGATCCACCAATCTTCGCAAGGTGCATCAGAAAGCCCTTCCCTTTATTAGAAATGATCAAGGGCGGGTGTGTCGCAGCCCGACTGAAGCCTTGGACACATGGGTACAGTTCTTCATGCAGATGGAGGGTGGCCAAAGACTTGCATTAGATCAACAGAGGCGGGAGTGGATTGACAATCTGACATCCTTTCGTGCTTCCTCCCTGGATTTGACTCTTGCGGACCTCCCTAGTTTGTGCGAACTGGAAAGTGCGTACAGGAGAGTTAAGCCAGGCAAGGCAACTGGACCAGATGGCATTGAAGCACTCCTATGCCACTTGAGCCCTGCAGATTTTGCGAAGAAGACCTACTCCCTCATGCTGAAAACCATCACCCATGGGCAAGAATGCCTACTCCATAAAGGGGGTAGGTTGCACCCCCTATGGAAGGGGAAAGGAGCCAAAGATAGTTGCGCGGCATATCGCAGCATCTTGATTTCGTCGCACATCGGCAAGACCGTTCATCGCTGTCTCAGAGTTCACTCAGCAGATCTTTTTGAGCGTTATTTACAAAAACAACAACTTGGCGGCAAGCGCCGTATTTCTGTTGCCACAGGAGTCCATCAAGCCCGTGCATTCTTACGATCTCGTCGGCAACGTGGTCTCAACGTTGGCATGGTGTTTTTGGACCTATGTGAAGCTTTCTATCGCATTGTCAGAGAGCTGTCAATTGGGGGACCTGCATGCGATGAAACCATTGCCAACATGGGTCATCGACTTGGGATGGGCACTGATCTTTTGCATGCCTTGTACCGACACCTTGATGATGACCATGCACTTGCTCGTGCAGGTTTTTCTCAGCAGATGCAGATGATGGTGCGGTCATTGCATGCAGACACGCATTTTTCCCTTCAAGGACAAGATGATCGCTGCAAGACTCGTCTAGGGACTCGTCCTGGTGACAGCTGGGCTGATATCATCTTTAGTTTCTTGTGGGCCCGTCTTCTACATGACCTTGAGGATGAATTTCAAGCAGCAGGCCTCATTGACAATGTGCCGGCAGAGCTGGGGCTACGCAGTTCTTTGCTCCCATGCACCACTGACGCTCCACCTTGTATGACGACCATTGGATTTATTGGTCCTACATGGATGGACGACAGTGTTTTCTGCTTTGCTGATTCTCATGCTGATGCTTTGGAAAGGAAAGCCGCTCATCTTTGCGGGCTGCTGCTCCAGAAGTGCCGAGAATTCGCAATGACGCCCAACCTCAATCCCGGCAAAACAGCTGCAATGTTAGTTTTCCAGGGACCGGGCTCCGTTGCTGCCAAAAAACGCATTTTCGGACCCAGTGCCCCAAAGTTGCTGACCATTCTCACAGAATATGATGCGCAGCAAGTTCAGGTTGTTACAACCTATACACATCTGGGATGCCTCTTGCACCACAAAGGTGATATGAGGCAAGAGGCCCGAAGGAGATTCAGCATCGCACAGACAGCCTTCCAGCAGCACCGTCGGTTGCTCTACCAGAACAAGCAGTTGTCTCTGCGCAGGCGTGCTGAGATTTTCAGGACACTAATCCTCAGCAAATTTGTTTATGGATGTGAGTCGTGGACACTGGCTGATGCTCGCACTCGCCATTTTGTTCACACTTCCCTGATCAAGCTCTACAAGCGGCTCATCCATCGAGCGCATGACGTGCACATGACTGATGATGAGATCCTGAGAGCCACTGGTCTTCCTGATCCATCGACTCTTTTGCGCATGCAGCGCTTGAGGCACTTTGGTGCTCTGTACGCTACTGCGGATTCCGCTGCCTGGGGAGTTCTCAATGCTGATACAGAATGGGTTTCCCTGATTTGCAGTGACCTTGATTGGATGTGGAAGCAACTTCAAGGATCGTCAGACCTGCAAGATCCCAGTTTGCATCTCGCTTCATGGACATATTTGATGTTACACCACAGAGGCTACTGGAAGAAGCTCATTTTGAGAGCTGGTGCTCATGCTGCTGCTCAGCGAGACAATCTCCACGATGTGCAGTGCTTCCACCGCAACATCCTGTCGCAGCTCCATGAACACGGTAGCTTGATTCACCCACCTCCTTTTGAAGTCAAGCGACTTCCTACTGACATTTTCGCTTGCATGACGTGTGAGAAGCGTTTTTCGTCACGTGGAGGTTGTGGCGCACACATGTTCAGAACACATGGAGTTTTTCAAAAGGTACGCCACCTTTTTGACGGCACGCAATGTGCTTGCTGTCTGAAAGAGTACCATAGTCATGGCAAACTCCAAGGACACCTTCTGCGTGCCGAGTTTTGTCGCCGTAGTCTTCAACGCAAGGGCATTCATGTGACACCTGTCCCAGGCATTGGTTCGATTTCCAATGTTTCGTTGGAACGTGCACATGACTGTGTTCTCCCTCCACTTCAAGCTGCAGGCCCTCTTCCTGCTCCCGGACGCAGAGCTGAGCATGATGATTACGATCTCACCCTCTTCGAGGAGCTCTACCTGCTCATGTTGGACATGCAGGGCGCGGATGTGGGGTTGGAGAAGCTCAAGAAGTGCATTCAGAGCCGAGCTATCACATGGGAGAAACTCAGATTGACTCTGCATGCATTGCGTGACGAAGCGACCGTTGATGATGTGGCTGCTTTGGCTATTTCGTCCGAAACATTCCATGCACTTCTACGCCGCCTAGCGGATCCCTGCACATGGCCTTTCTTGACACATGACATTGTCGCTCTGGAAGGACACTGGAATCGAGATGTACATGATTTGGCTGCGTACTGCTGCCGTGAGGCAGACACAGCCGGAGAACGTGGACCTCATGATCATGTTCCTCGTGGCTTTGGGTGCGAGCGATATTTCTTGCACCTTTTTTCAGGCCGTCGCCGTAAAGGGGACTTCCAGTTCTTCTTTGACCGTTTGCATGATGCCAGTGAGGGCATTCTCATTCACATCATTTCACTGGATGTTGTGCTCAGCAGCACTTGGGGCGACCTTCTGCAACCTTCAGCGCGTGCCTTTTGGAGGGATGCCATCCGCAGGCGCATTGTGGCTGGACTGATTGGGGGACCGCCATGCGAGACTTGGTCGCAGGCTCGGGAGCGTGAAGTTTCGGCACGTGGACGAGCCCCACGAGTTCTTCGCACTGCTGAGTCGCCTTGGGGCAAGGAAGCCCTGCGCCTGCGTGAGCTGAAGCAGCTGAGTGTAGGGAATTCGCTGATGGGTTTTCAACTTGAAGCAGTTGTGGACCTATATTGTGTAGGTGGCATAGCACTGACTGAACATCCTGCTCCACCCAAGGCGGAGACATCAGTGTCTATTTGGCGTACACCAATTTTGCAACTCCTGCTGAGTTTGCCAGGTTTTGAACTTCTCCAGCTGGCGCAGGGCTTGTGGGGTGCCAAATCCCCTAAACCTACTTGCTTGCTGATTCTTAATGCCCCGGGCATCCAGCAGGATCTTCTAGAATGGCAGGTGACCAAGGATGTGCCTGTACAGACATCCATTGGTGTTGACCTAGCTGGAGGCTGGTCGACTGCTGCCTTGAAAGAGTACCCACCAGCTTTGAACAGAGCGCTGGCTCAGGGACTCGCCAAAGCACTACGTCGTTGCGCAACGGACGACACAGTGCACATTCCACAGGCCTTTCGCGACCGATGTTCCCCGATGTTGTGTACAGGTTACGGAGGCGCGATTGGACCTGATTTTGCAGGCTAGAGGCTTGCTCTCGAATTTGACCGTGCTAGCCGCAGCGTGAAGCTTCTGTGTGCTTGTGTCAAATATATATATATATATATATATAATGGAGCTACTAATGGGATTATTGTTTTTGTTTAGTAATGGCTAAGAATCATCATACTTATGGATTAATACTCAATTTTCATCCTCTTTATTGTTTATAATAAAAGTTATCTTTAACACCATAAGTATGATGATTCTTATAAACAAGCACTAATAAACCTGTAAAAATCATGGTGCCACTGTTTATCATCTTTAACACTAATCCGGTGGCAGCTGTTTATCGTTTCATCCAAGCGGCTGTGGGCAGTACGGCACCGAGGAGTTCCGAGGCGTCACTGGATTCACCACGGGGGGAGCAGTGCCGCCACCCGGACACCAGGTGCACCTGAGCTCCAAGGAAAGCCCGTTTCGCCTGATGTGTGGTGAGATATGGTGAGATTAAAATGAGTTTAAAATGAGATAAACCATTTTGAACCGTGAAACATATGAGATTTTGACATTTGAATCATCCATCGGATTTTCAGACTTGCTAGAGTTTGGGTATCTGATGAAACTTTGACAGAGAGTCCCTTCTCTCGGATACCGATGGGACCTGGCGAACCTAAGGTTTCTGTGTGTATCACCTGTGTTAAGGAAATCAGTGGCAACGGGTAACGGGTGGGATACACGCAACGCATACATCGAAATTGGCATCGCTTGCCAAGACATACTGCCATACAGGTCCCAGCGCAACCACGACAGGCTTATGAATGCTGGTGACAGAAAAATGCACGTCTGATTTGGCAAGACCAGAATGATCATATCACCAGGGACCCGTGGAGGCATGGTACGAAGTGCAAGCTGAGGTACGTGGAGCTTGGCACGCACAAGCAAGGGCCACAGTCCACATGGCCTTCCCAGGTCCAGATGGAAATGGTGGAAATGGGATCGATAAATTGTCGAGTTGGAATCAAGGCCACAGTTCTAAGCTTTCGAATTGTGGATTCTGCATTTTCTTCAGAAGTTGGATATTTCTTGCAGGAAACAAGATTCATCCCCAAGTCACACAACAAATCTCTCCAAACAACAAATCGTCGAAGGCTCTAGCACTGGATTCCCATATATGCCAACCCTTGTACGACAGCTTTTCACCATTCCTTGCGATTAAAGCTGCAATCCTCAGCAACCATCAGTTCTTTTCTGACTTCTCAATTCCAGCCCAAAAGAGCGCTGCATAGCATTTCTGATATTTTCGAATGGTATCTACCAGTGTATCAAACCCTGCCGTCGAAGCGGCCAAGTTTTTTGCCAAGTGGCTCTGAGGGCATCCAATCACGGTGGAGGGCCTGGATACACCGTGCATCCAGCGGTGACCGGTCATTCCGGTCATTGAGATTTCGAGTTATGGCATCTTTCATCACATCATCACAAAGTCTGATTAGACGTAGCCTCTGGTAATTTAACGTAGCTATGGAAAACCACCATTTTTGATGGGAAAACTCACTATAAATGGCAATTTTAAATAGCTATGTTAAATTACCAGAGGGTAGTTACTATAGTTAAAAGCTGGGAATGGCCTGTCTGATCTCACCTGTAATAGAAACACAGAAAGAAGATCCAGCCGCAGCCGCCCAAGGTTTCCAGCACCTCATGGAGATGTTGCTGTCGGGGTCCACATTGCTTCCGTTTCCGTTGGTAGGACCGGGTCCTGGGAACACACCCGGGTCCTGTGGGGTGGTGTTTGAATAGCCATATGGAAACAACTGGGCAAATTGGGGATCATTAACATTCATTAACTCGGTTTACCACATTGATCCTGATTTTAACTGTAAACCACTTAGCAAAAAAGGATCTCCGACTCAAGAAAGGTGGCAAGGATTCTCGGTCGATGTCTTCTATCTGCTAAAATCTCCACTGTTTCGCAGTGAAACCTCCACTTCATTCTTTTTTCCTTAAAAAAAATGGAGTTCTTTCCAAACATATATTGTAAGCTCCATATTTTCGTCATAGCTGGGTCTGAGTTTCCATGATTTATATCTTTATTTGATTTTATTTGGAGGTTTCCATAGTCATGGGGACCCCCAAATCCATGTTATTTTTGGATTTTCCATGAAATGGCAGTGTGTCAAAACCCATGGAATCCCCTTCTGTTCACATCAAAATAGCTGGGATTTATGGATGTTCATCCCCCTAAATAGCTGGTATTTTTATAGGTATTGATCCATAGCCAAATCAACCATCCAGCTATTGGGGATCCCCCAGATTTCATCGGTGGTCCATCGCAGAATCCGCGACTGCAGGTGTCTGCTGGCACACATCGGCAATGGCCGCAATCCTGGGGGATCATGCCCCCAATCAGAAGAGCCCATGGGATTTAATGGTGGTTTAATGGGATCCAATGGGATTTAATGGGAGTTGATTGGATTTAGTGGGATTTAATAGGGTTTGATGGGGTTTAATGATGTTTTATGGTGATTGATAGGGATTGATAGGGATTGAAGCAACAAAAATGGCGATATTCATGGGACATATCGCTTGGTGAACTTTTTGAATTTGCTTTTTGGCCTGCTTATAGATGATTTATCTACTCAACGTGGTGCTTCTCTATAGCCTAATGTTCGTTTACTGGTAATACACGTAGCAAGGAGCCCCAATTTATACCATCGGATCCAGCACATTCCACCACTGTAGCATCATCATTTGACGCAATAAAGCTGGTATGGTATATATACATATGCATATATGACATACGTGTATATACATATATATATATAAATACATATATATATATACATATTTTGTATACATATATATATATACACATATTATATATAATACATATATATATATAATACATATATACATACATATGTTATATATATATATACATATATATATATATCGATATATAACGTATCACATTTAAGGACAAATTGACAACTGACATGGTATATCAACAAATTAGAGCCCTACATATAGGGGATGTGAACACTCGGGTACCCATTGGCTTTTGATCCAAAACCATGTTCAGCTGGAAGCGACAGATCCAACTTATGTCTATAAGTCTATAACCATCAGTAAGTAATTCACCTTTTCGCTATCTGGTTTTGTCTCAAAATGGGATGTACCCCAAAATCAACAACTTTCAGGAAAACACTGTGGTAGTGAACCCCTTGGATTTCTTTCCCAAACAAATTTGGAACTAACAAGACTAACATCTTGGATCAATTTGCTACCATTCAAATCGAGGTTTCCTATGGAATTACCCCCCAGTTATCCATTTTAGTTTCAGATTTCCCATGAATTTCACCAGCAAAATATGGACCCTGCTGCGGCCTTAAAGCCTGCCGGACATCCGACCACCGCGGAGGGCTTCACCCCTTCCACCTTCCCTCCCGGAGTGTTGGGTACACCCCGTAGGGAAGCCAAGGAGGCCGTCACCTGGATCCCAACAGCTTGATGTGGAAAGATTCGTGGTTTCAACCAGACATGGGAAAAAACATCGCCATATAACAACACAAAAACAACAGGTCTCAGCTGTTCAGGGGCTGTATAGATGGATATTTGGGGTTTGGTGCTCATAGATGTTGAATCAATAGCATCCTGATTTGCTATTGATTCAACACATTGCAAATAGTGCTTAAGCTGAATCCAAACTTGCTTCCTCCATGATGCTCTTTCATGATGTTTAGCTTTCCTTCCAATCATTTTTTAATTAATCCCCACAATACAGCGGACGAATCCAGAGGATTTCCCATTGTTGGCGACAGCATGTTTGTTTTTACTTTGTTTCCCCGAAGATTCAACATGACCACTATCAAAGATGTTTTCCTATACTTCTAGATTTTTCTGGTCATATCGAAAAGAAACAACATACAGTAGTATCACTATTTTTTGACATGGATTTTCCTTTCTGCTTCTTTTTGCGGGTGCAAAAAAAATGGCTGGCCGTCCCCAACAACCAGGGCACCTGTAGAATCACCAGCAGCTTCATGGCCAGGAAATTGTTGGTTCACTGTGGCTTAGTTGGCTGAGCCAAACGTGCGGATGCTGAGTTCGGAAATCGGACCGGGGAGATTCAGAGATCACAGCAGTTTTGAGTTTGGTGCTTCTAGTGATTCTAGTGAACATGAAAGTGTATGAAAGTTAGATTCACCAACAAGAAGGCTGGATATGTATCGAATCCCCAGCCAAAAGGGTGGCTGAGCCCCATGAGATCTTCCGATGTGCCCAATCCCACTGTATCCAGCAGAAGTTGCCTGAATGTGGGGCAGAACATGGTTTTGGCCCATCTTTGTTGGTTAAACTTCGCCATTATTTGGGCTGGCCCCAAATACTTTCCAAACTCAAGTTCTAAGTAATGTTACTCAGTTACTCTTTTCTTGGAATCATTCAATCCCTATTCTTTGTTAGCCAAATTTCACTGGATATGGGGATCTTTCCCTCAGTCTGACCCCATATTTGAGGCCCACATTGGCGCTGGCACCTAGCCATGGCAGCTCGAAAGTATTGCGACACCCGCGCAAGAGACAACTCAAGGTGTCTTTCTCCCTGGGGTGAAGCTACTGGGGTTGCTCCTAAACTTGGATGAGTGCTGAATTCTGCAGGTCGTTGGGTCTTGAATTCTGACCAAACGAGTTTTCCGGCCAAGAGTTTTCCCAAGGGGGCGAGTGACTGAAAAGATGGTCAAACTTCTCGCTGAAACTGGAAGCGGCTGCGAGGATGCTGCCTCTGGGCCAATCCGTGCGGGTGAAGCCGTTGGATAGCATCCAAGCCCCCATGAATCAGATCATTAACGCAGAAAACGGAACATCTATGGGATAGTCTCGGATAGTCTGAGTTTTTGATGCTCCATTTGCTTCTCAGCCGAAATGCCAGATGGCACCCATACCCAGAACATCGCATAGAAACCCTTTGGATCACACTTCGGCAAGACGATCTGGCCTTGGACTTCCTCCCGGGCATTGAACTATTCTCTTTCAAATATATTCCGACACCAAATACAATCTTGGGGAAAGCTGGTCAAATGGGTCAGTGTCTGGATTCCTCCGCCAAAAAAAAAAAATCACAAAGCAACTCTCGCAAATCCCCATCACGAGACAAAAGAGCTGAAATGTGTGCCGGCAAAGTGTGCTATAGCTCCTCTGCTTTCAACTGATCCCCAAACAGATTAGTGAGTTGATGTCTATAAAGTCTATAAGGATCAACGTCACAACACTTAGCTCTTGCCCCATGTCCCCCGGCGGCATCAGCTGTTGCAAATGAACTGCAACCTGCGAGTCCAGCGGGTTTCTGTGGGGAATCATTGGCCCATGAGCCAAACCAATCTCCAAACACATTGGGCAGGCTTTCACATCCCCCCAGACTCCTCATTTTGGGATCAACTTCTCCAAACACATTGATGGCTCATTTTAAGCATACGCCAATTGGAGTTCAACAACCTCCAGTTTGGATTGCTAGTGAGCAATGGGATATTATGGAGAGGCTGAATAACACCATGCATAAACACAACAAAAAACAACCTTTGGCGGAATCAGACACCATCACATGTTCCATTTCTCGCTAAAATTGAAATATCAATCTACCGAACCACGGTTGATCCAGATGTTCATCAACTGGGACAAGGTTCTCAACCAACCTAACCCCAAACGGATTTACAACATCAGATTTTCCCTCTCCAGTCGGAATCCCATGGATCCCGGACGCTCTGCACGTGGCGCAGGGCATCCTCAGAAAGCCATGGATGTTGATTTTATGACCTTGGATGACCATGGATTATCATGGATTATATGGATTATCAATGATTATCAATGATTATCATGGATTATCATGGATTATCATGGATTATGAACAGCATCTCTGAGAAATTTCTCTGACTGATGTTTAAAATGCCAACAGCATGATCTTTCGAGGTGAACATCTAAAGCCTGTCACCCTTAGCTGATCGGCACCCTTAGCGCGGACTGGGGCCTCTGTGGGCAACGCCCAGAACTTCGGTTCCACCTGGGAATCCATGGATTGTGTATGGCTTGTTTTGATTGTTTATGGCCCTTATGGCCCTTATGGACACAACTGTTGTTTTGATGTTTGAAGTTCCCATTAAAAAAAAAACCTGCCCGAAACCGGTTTCCGGCACACGATCGCGTGTCTTGACCAAAGGAGGTAAATGTCTCAACATTCTTATTGATGAACAAACACTTTCCACCGTGGGGCTTGTTTGCTCATGGGATGGTTCGTCAAAGTTCATCATGGACTCCAAAAGTCACCATGAAATCGCATGACCCACTCCCCTGACTAAAAAATGGGGTGCCAGGGGTAAATTCGAATTTTCATGCTTTCCCGCATAGCACCCATAAAAGACACAGAAACGTAAAGACTCTTTTTTTGGCTGGCTACAACCCCAAACTCACATAAACTCACATAGTTTCACTAATAAACACGACGATACCATAACCGCGTCCCTTTTGGTATTCCCATCACTGGGAGCACCGAGCCGACAAGAACTTCATTGCGACTCTGGGGAGTGTCCCCTAGGTGCCTGGTGGTGACTCAGTTGGGAACTGACGATGTTTCAACCCAGAAATCAACGATGTCAAACCAGTGGATGGGGACGCGCCTGCGCACAGGAACCGGGGTCAACCTTGGCGCCTCGGAATGGACAGCGGCAACATCCATCGAATAAGATAGAAAATCAACACATTTTACAAAACCAGTTCTTTCTGCACTTTCAATTTTCATCAATTTTCAAATCAATATGGGATTGGACATGAAAAGATCACGCTGCTGCCATGCAGTGCTAGCAGTGGAGAAGCCGTGACTACGTCCGGTTGCTGGATTTCTCGCATGCTATGTCAATCTCCGTTCCCAGCGACCGGGGTTCCGTTCCCACATCCGTGGATGGGCGCTGGTAAGCGATGGAACGCCCCAAACGGCAGCGGGGGGTGGATTTCATGAACAAACTGCCACCGCCTCCGTCGATATCATATCCTCAGGGATTGAAGTCAAACATAAGCTGTATGTACTAGGATATTAGGACACCTTGGCACGTTTCGGTTGGAGTTGATGCAGGATTTTCTTCGGGAAGTTTTGGGACGGCCTCTGCCAACTGGAAGCAAGCCCATTTCAAGGTAAATACCTCCTTTGGTGCTGTCCAACTTGGGCATTCCAACAAAAAAACATCCAAACATCTCCAAATTGCCAATTTCTTTGAGAACCCCCCTTGGTTTAGTACAAATTCTGTTGGGATATGTTGGGACATACACGCACATGCCATGACCATTCCCACTATCTTTTCAGCGGCACGTGGGACTGCAGTTCAACTTGGCGCCCAGCGCTGTACGCATTGGCTGAACAATGGAGGTTTCTGGTTTTCCACACACTTTGCAACCTGACCAAATTGGTCACTGCCATCTGGTAATCAAACATGGAAATGGACACCCAATTTATAGATGATTTTCCCATTCTATTTCTACTGGATTTCCCAGCCATGTTACCAGAGGCTACCAGTTGAAACCTCCGTTTCTTGACACATCTGCTACGTCTCGTGGCTTCGCCGCGACGCAGAGTGATGAGCAGGGAACGTGGGGTTTGTTCATCATCCAGAGGAAAACTGCCATTTGGGGGGTATACATTGGTATGCCTCATTTTCAGATCTGAAACACATAGCATGTAAAATCTGAAACGCTAACATTCGATCCAAAAATTGAATGGAGGAATGTTTCATCTCGATGCATCTTTTTGGACATTTTCTGTGTTTCTTGCCCGCTCTTGTCGGCTGTCTTTGGCCGTGAGCGTCTCTCGCCGTGCCCATGGATGTGTGGATGCCCATGGTTGGCATGGTGCCATGGATATAATCTTAGCTAAAAAAGGTAGTTTGGCCCAAATTCAACAGTCTCAATGAGTGAATGATCCTGAAAGTGGTGATTTCCATGTTAGATTTATTCAGATGTCTGAAAATGAGGTACCGGGTAACCCAAAATCCAGCCTGTTGTATCATCATATTTCCAGTTATCATTATCCCCATAGATTAGTTGGTTCTATTGATTGGACCTGTCCCAACATTGATCATCCCCAGACGATTAGGGCCCGGTGAGGATCTGCCCAAGAAAGGGTGCGGCATTTGGTGCACGAGTCAACTGTTCATCAAAAACCATGGATCTTTGCAGCGAACTTCTCGTGTTTAGATTTGATATGATGGACATCATTGGGGACTTTTCTCAGCTTTGGATGGGAACATCCGAAGTGCAGATTGAAAGGGAATGATTTTACCGGTACTGAAGAGAACCAAACTGATCAAAGAAGTCTTGCCTTGAAGAATCGTGAGGAAATCTATCGGGGATATCGGGATATTCGACAATGATCTATTGCAGCACTCACCTTTTTCAATGATGGATTTTGCAATATCCAGCTACCTGATCCTAATGCACAATAGTTGTCCTTGTGGGGGATGGTTTGTATCTCAGAAATATCGCCATTGCTTCTAACACGGTGCCTTGAAAAACGGTAACTCCACTGGTCGAGGCGATTTACTGGGTACTTTCCAATGTTTACGGCAAACGAAATTGAGTTTGCGCAGATTTTGGCAGCTAGCAGTGTGTAGGAACATCCCGAATGGACCCATGTCTTGCAGATTCTTCTCACAATCTTGCAGTTCTATCTATCCATCCTATGAATGTATGGATCTATGTATGGATCTATCCATCTATCGATCCAACCATCAATCTATATCAATCTATAGGTATATCTCAATTGCCATCTGGGTTTGTAAGTATCTTTCATTTTGGTATGGTCCCCTTCCTTGGTTTACCCAAAGTGCACCCAAAAAGTCGTCCGCTTCAACCTGGCAGGACAGGTTGGCATTGTCGTGACTGTGGTAAACCATCGAGCAATTTACACAGAAATGGCTGGTATCCATGAAAACATGGGTGATTTATTGCTTTAACATGCTTTTTTTTCGTCAATTCACTTGAACCATTCTTGGTCTTATCACTTCAATCATTTCCACAGCTGATCAATGGCATGATGCTACAGGAATCACCCTATAGCATCACCGATGAAGTTTCTGGTAGTGATGGGTATCACATTGGGATCTCGGCGAGATTTTGATGGCCGTGATGGCTCTGTCGACAATTTATATCCCAACTGGACTACCCAGGATGAAGGTTTCCAGCGTGAAATGAGCAAAATAACAGGAAACCTTCCAGCGATTGCATTCTCTTTAACCATTCCTCTGGAAAAACTGGATTCATCGTCGATGATCACAATGGGGAAATCCGAGTAACGGGGGTCATTCTCCATGCCCAACACCTCCATTCAGCCCAGGGGCTCAGTAGCCGAATTGCGTGTACATGCCGCCGAAAGCACCAGGCCCAGGACTGTCGCGATGTGCTTCACAGGTAGTTTGCTGTAGCCGACATTAGGTGGTTGGAGGCGTACAGAAACCGGCCATGTAATAAGTACAATATTTTGACAACATGGACGCTGCAGGTCTGACGGTCTTGGCTGTATGTGTCAACTTGTTGCGGTAGGAGAAAACACACATGATGAAGATGAAAACTATGATGATGGTGAAACCCTCACCCTTTTTCCCTGCAAGCTTCGAAATTTACGAAAGCATGGGAAGAACATGGAACCATCCAAATCCATTACCCTTTGGTAATTAAACATAGCTATTGAACATGGTCATTTGTAGTTGATTTACCCATTAAACATGGTGATTTTCCATCGTTTTTTGTTAACATTTACCATAGGGTAACCGGGTAACCTTTCTATATCATCAATATCACGTGCGTATCAGTCAGTTTTTTGGACCCAGGAACCCACTCATCATCTTGAATGCTTAGGGCCTAGGGACCCTACCAGCCCCATCTGGGCTACAACCCACTGGTCGCTGGCAAATCCACTGGCTTGGGGCATCTCATCCCATCCCATGCTGCAAACGATCAACAACAATCGGTACATCCATTTCCGTTTCATAGTTCTATTCTATTTTACATGTGGTGGTAGGTCAAATACTCACCTGAGTTTATCAACATCTATCCAAGAATAATGACTATACAACATTTCCATCCCAATAAGACACATGCTTTGCTCCTTTGAAAAAAACATCATTGAACATTGGAAATCAAATCTAACCCCCAAACTGGCATAAGATTTCCATTGAAACTTGAACAAAATCCCTGGAATGGAGGGCAAATCCCATCAACAGTGATGTTTCTCGCCATTAACCAGCATTTATCAACATTTATAAATGATAATGATCATCCCAGATGTTTAATGATGTTTAATGATGTTTAATGGTGTTTAATGATGTTTTTTTTGGTTTTCAAACTGTGATTTTTCCTTTCGAAATGATGGTCACATCACCAGACCGACGAAACAGATCACAGCTCGCCTCGGACACACCAGGCTGCCGGCTTCGGACATCTCATTGCGGCATCGAATCGAAAACTTGGGGCCTGTGACATGTGAAGCATGGAGAATATCATGGAGACATACATATATATATATATATATATCTGTATCTGTCGATGTATACATTTGTGCATATGTACGTGTACATGTATTTGTATATGTTTATGGATATGCATATTGCATGTGCATCTATATTATCTACTGGGGGAACAAGTCAACCAACAATACAGGGAAACACGCAAACCAACGTTGTCACCAACCAACAATGCAATGGGAACACCAACCTGGAGGATATGATATGAGGACATAACACGGATTGCAAAAGAATCACAATTCGAGGCATTGCCACCAACATGCTTGAAGCAAGACTTCGTTGGAATGGACAACTCCTGGAAGGGTGTATTTTGATGCTGTCGATTTTGTGTCACTCCAGGATCACGTCAGTTTTTTTGGTCAACAAAAAAGATACTGCAAAGACAGCAACACAGTAAGTGTGACAACTTTCAGTATGAACCAGTCATAACCAGTCCAATATCGAGATAACCGTTTTTGATCGTTTGTCTACTATGGCAATAGCATCATGAGGGACCTCACTGACCTCACCAACAAATCGGCTGAGTGACAATTCACCAATGTGAAATAGGTGGGGTTCCCCTTCAGGAATACACTTGCTGGTACATTGCTTACAATATCTTACAATTTCCATATGAATGGAATTCCCATTGCTGCGTTGGGCCCGTAACGGGCCCGTAACGGGCCATTGCCGCTGCCGGCCTCCAATCCTAGGACCTGGGCACTGTGGCCATGGGAGGACTTATCCAAAGTACTGAGCAGAATTTTCCTGATGTTTTTTTTGTTTGAGTAAGGCAATGCTGGATCATGTTTGATGAATGTTGATGGTTGATGGTCGCAGTTCTGCAAACATACTTGAGTCATCTTGAGTCTTTATAATCCCAGGAGAGGGCATGGACATATTTATACCCCATGGACGAGAGTGTCACAAATATGATCCGATCAAACAGGGAATCATGAGTACGGTACCCCACGTCCAAAGAACTAGCGTGCCGCTTGATCTGAAAATGAACCCCAAACATCCAATCGTTCATCATCATTTTCCCAAATAGTGATTATGAATGTTATATACACATCATTTCTACGGTAAGAAAAATGGATTCTTTGTTGTTTTCACCACCAAAACTTGTGGTACGGTATGACGTCCACTGGGATCCTTGCGTAAGTCATATTGACCGGGCCCTGGACTTTGACCTTGGCATTCGGTGCCAAGGATCGATTCTCTATGATTGATTAGTATTGTCAATGGATTGGTTTAGGGGAAAATTTACAGGAAAACCCCACATTTAATGGCAAAAACCATGGTTTCCTGTAAATTTTCCCTTAAACCAATCCATTGATATTGATGATTCATGTCTTAATCAATATCTGTTGGTTATGAGTTTATGAGTTCCCATTTTTTTGATCCATCAAGCTGAAAATGGCGCAACCGTAAGCAAGCAGTGAAGTGACCGATGATGTGAAAGCGATCCCACCATTTTTACCAGGAGTCCAAAAACCATCGTTGAATGGATGAGAGTTGCTATGCTTTCTGGATCTTTATGAATAGGGCGCCGCACCATGAACATGCACTCCCCGGTTGGAGCTGCCAAACCTGGCTTTGGCGAAATTTGGGGGGATGAGCCTCCTTTTTTTATGGGAATGTCATGGGAATGTCATGGGGAACGTGGGGAAAATGAGGTCTGCAAACAGTTTGATCTGGATTTTGGACATTTTGGGCTATCCTATGGTTTTATGAATGTTTTATGAATCCTGTTGGAGACTTTGATCCCAACAAACCGGGCAGGTTTCAACCCCCACTGACTTCGCCAAGACACCCCCAACGCGGAGCTGACTTATTAACTGGGCCTTGGGTCTGTCGCGAGGCGAGGCACCCAATGCAGATGTCAAATCTTGTTGGATGTCTATCAAGATGAAATGTCTATCAGGTGTGATGATACCTCATCTTATGTCGTTTGTAAATGCATCCACAATTCGTCAATCTGGTCTTCAGCATGTTAATCCCCAATGTTTGTTGGTTTCACCCCTATCCTTTGTTTCTTTCATCCCCCATTGGCACATAATTCATGCGAGGCACTGCCACAATCCATACCGTAGGTGCCAGGTCCAGGTGTGCCAAATCTCAGGAGGTCAAGACATGTCAAGACATGTCAAAACCCTGATGAAGATCATCAAAATCAGCGGAATTTTGATCGATTTTGATGGATTTTGAGATGTTATTTTTGGGATATTTGGGGATCACGGAAACCTGGCCTATCTTCGAATCTGAGATTCGAATGAGAAGCAGTCTTGTGGTGTGTCCATTGGGTTCTTGCGCAAGACAAACCATTTTTTAGCTTGGGGATGTCCTAAAAAAACAGCAAATTTACATGTTGTTTTCAGCTTGTAAAAGGTGATAGTTTCTACAGTTCGCATCATGGTGCACCATGGGTTGTACAAATCTGTGGATGATCCCCAACCACCTGGTAGCAGCCATGACTCTGAGCCGCCCCACACACCGATCTTCCCTCGCACCTCAGGATTTCCAGTTCTCCCAAAATGGGGGGTATCAATGGACTCACCAATGGCGTCATCCGATTGTCATTCATCCCAGAAATCCAGAACCTCCTGATGAAATCTGGTGAAACATCCCCCCATGGTATCCCCAAGCCTCTCCTTTCCTCAGCATCACTTTTTTGGGACCCAGACTCCATCCCTTCGAGGGGTGCAGGTATGCCGAGGAGGATCGAACCTGGAGAGGAGTCAATGGATGAAATGCCACACCCTAGGAGTAACTGTCCCATTTTGGATATATTGGACATCACCTAAAAAAATAGCCATGGCATTGACCATATACCGATTTTGGTTGGGTGATGTTCAATGGGGACATTTAATGACCCTTAAGTTTGTGGCAAGATTTGTTGAACACTCAAATCGTGGATCTTTCCCTAAAATAGCCTAAACTGGAGACACCCTGCGCAAAGTGTGCAACCACCTCAATGGGGAGCAGGCAACTTTGCGGGTCAGTCTTTTTTCTGTCACACACACACAATTCATAGGTCAAATGTTTAGAATCTTAGAACATTTGCAAACATTTATGATTCGGAGCTGGTCAATTTCAACCCAGACCGGCCATACCAATCTGGGGAAGGATAGAACCCACTGTAAAAAAGTATGGTAATTCCAAACACTTCCAAATTGGCTTGGGAGGCTAGGATAGAAGCCTATCCTAACACTGGTGATTTTTTTTTTGGGCACAGGCAATCTAAGGGAAACAATCCCAACATATCCCAACAAACCACAAAAAAAAAACAGTACCCTCTGGTAAACGTTTACATAACTATGGAAAGATCCACCATTTTCAATGGGAAAATCCACTATTTCTATGGCCATTTTCAATAGCTATTTTGACATAACCAGAGGGTACCCATGGACAAACCATGGACAAACTGCAGTTCTCACTTGGCCAGTTGGGGACTTCTGAGGTCACCAGTTGGTCGCACCAGTTGTGATTCCTATGGTGCTCCCAGTGGTTAAATTTGCTTTGGACATGTCAATTCAAAATCCCCATCTTGTTGATGGTTAGACTCAAAGTTCTATTTGTTGACTCCTCATTTGCTCTCATTTTTCTATATTTTTCGATATTCTAGCTGGATGAAACTCCATTTTTCCCAGTGAAACATCCATTTTTCCGTGGTTTTTCACCCAATTCTTGTGAGTCTGAGCCCACCATTACGGCCTGGTGGCTTTGTAGTTGGGAACGTAGGCACCTGGACCTCAGAAACACCGGTCCAAACGTAGCTGGATAGACATTCCATGGATCAAGATGCTAGTTCGAGTAGTTCGAGTCGAATATCTGGCAATGGTTTCCCATCTATCTAACCAATCTGAAATTTTATGCTGCAGTGGGGATCTGTCAGCAACAATTGGGGAGTTGATCATGGTTTAGCCCTTTGAAAAGGGGGACTGAAAGAAAGACACAAGACTTCCAATCGACCGAAATGGAGTTTGAAACAAAAATCCAGTGGCACTTGAAAGCCATGAACCAGTTATAAACCAGCTATAAAGGGTATACTTCTTGTTTAGTATACCATAACTAAAGGGTGCTGGTGGAACACCACATGGAACACCACATACTTCGCTGCTGGAGCTGAGAATCTGACCTGGCGTGTTGTTCCCCCCACCGAGCCTTGGTAGCAGATACGCAGGAGATCATCCCATCTTTTTTGCATGAGATTTTTCCAGCCCGTGTTAAATTACCAGAGGGTATGATGAGTTCTTGACCAGCCAAAATGGTGCTTACCCGCTACTACCCATTATTTCACAAAAAAAATCCCATGAAAATTCATTGGTCCATCATCACAAATCCATTAGAAACCCATTAGCAATCCATTAAAATCCACAAACAACACCATTAACATCCACCTAAACCCACTGAAATCCACTAAATTTCATGACAAAATCCATCAGTTTCCACTCAACGCCGCTGGGTGTCCAGGCCCTCGCCTGGCCTGCCCAAAGGCTGGGCCCGCTGAGCGCGGGCGAGTGGCCTGAAGTTTTCTCTCGGGATTTCAAGGGATATCACACTAGTATCACTATAGTATAATATGTATATAGTGGTATTTCATAGTGATTATCCTATAAATATTATAGTAAATAGTGTTGGGATACTATTATATAGCTATTTATAGGATAACCACTATTATATCAGGGATAATGGGATATCATTATTATATACCTATTTATATATAATGGTTTTTAATATCATTAGGTAATTCCTTTTTTATGGGATATAATGGGATAATATTTATAGGATAACCACTAATTATAATATTAGGTAATCACCCTGTTATCACATAATGGAATTTATATAATCATACTTATATCTATAATCATAATTTAACCATTAGTGACAACCCGTTCAATGGGATATGTATGAAAACCTGTATCATATCATGGGATAATAGGATAATCACTCATACAAATCAGTTTTATAACCTATCAACATATTTGGGGATTAGTGATACTGATGGGGATAATATGATTGACAAACGATTTTACTACTACAAAGGTATAGTCTAGCTTTTTCCAAGAAACATGGTGATTTAACTATTGGAAAAAACATATTCACCACGGATGATTTTACTACAACAGGGAGAATGTATATTTTTCCCCCCAACAGACATGACGAGTTTACTATTCAACAGTTCACCTATGATGATTTTACTGCATGTATTGTCTTTTTTTCCTCCAACAGCAATGGTGATGTACGCATTGAATGGTTGATTTGATGATTTGGTCAAACACTATCCTTTGGCTTTGTACCAGCAAAAATGGTGATTCGACTAATTATTGAACATGCAACACACGTGGTGATTTAACAATTGAACATGGGCTGTAATCAACAAAAAAACTCTTTTTCACCAAGAATGACTTGTAGTTGGGGGGCCCTATCACTACACCCATTCTGATTGGTAGATTTGGCTAACAAATTGGACCATCAACAAGGCTTGAACATCATCTAGAATTCAAGCTGGGGACGCAATCTATCTGCTTCAAGTTGAATTGTAGAAGGGGCTTCTATCAACTGGGAGGGCATATTTCGGACTTTCCACTAGATTTCGCTTATTTTTTGAACACCCGCCTCACAAACGAAACCCTGACAGTAGAGATGCCGCTCAAGAGATTGAGTCCCTAGTAGGTGTCTTGAAGGACTTGTGCCCAATGACTTACCAGAACAGGGGGTGCTGGTTTCTTGGTTATCTCCACATTTGGGCAAACCAATTCAGTGGTTGAAAATGGTTGAACTCATCCAACAACATTAAAACCAGTCAAAACTCAGTAGGCTTGGAACAGGGGGATCAGGGGATCAATCATCCAAAGACACAGCCGATCAAAACCTATCAATAGGATCGGCTTATTCGGGTTGATAGCCCGAAAAGAGTAGTGATATGGAAAAAATCTGGAAATATGTTCAGCATCCAACTGCCATCCTGGTTGCCGCGCCGCTCCTGGTTGCCCCACCTGGCTGTTCATCACCCCGGCGTAGGCACCGGGACCGGGCGATGAGACGCTACTGCTGCGCACCTGACACGTCGACACGTCGGAAAGGCGACTTTTTCAAGGCGAAACTGGGGGAACCAAACATCAACCAATCAACCATTCTGAGCCAAATCTTCCAACATGTTCATGTTTTTTTTCTATCTTAACCCCCCATTTTGGGTTGATTATGCCCCCAGTCCAAAGCCTCAGGGGAGGTGAGAGCAACCTCTCATGAGATTTTTCCTAGTTGTGACTTCAATCCGGGTTCGGCCAAGAATTTCGGTCATTGTTGGCACCATGCAACTCGCTGTTCTCATCACACGGCCAAAAAATGGCCACCAGTCCAATGGAATATCATGAACACTTAAATTCGAAGTTGGTAAATAGTTCTTTGAAATAGATGAACCACCAATTATATGGCAAGGTGTGCGCCCCAATTAGAAACTGGTGAATCACCTTCTTGCACTGCAACCAAGTTGTACACGACCCAGTCAGGCACTAGAATCCTGGTAGTCTGAAGAAAATTGCTGATTTAACCGACTAGATTGGTGATTCAACCAACAAATTTGGTTTAACCATCAATAATGGAGGTTTGACTGGGAGAAATCGGGCTACAGTCGTGGATATATGAAATAGACACTAGGGAAATGATGATAGGTGTACCATATCTTCGAACAAGCCCACATGACGATTTTTGGAGAAAAAACCGGAGGTCCGGCCACAAACAGTGAGGGATATGAAGATTAACCATGATTAACCACCATTTTAGGGCTCAACATGTTTGGACTGAACCATTCTTTCTAGCTATTAAACATATTGAAGATGGGGAGCCATCATGAGTGATAACCCGCCATGAGTTGAGAGTCCATCACCCCTATTGGCCACGGGAAACCTGGAAATTTGAAGGTCTCTCCAGCGCACCCCTCTGTTGCATCAAAGTCAAAAGCACCAAATATGTTGGCTAAATCAGCCAATTTCTTGTTTAAATCAACATCTTTGTTGGTTAAAACAAGATTTTGGTTGGTTAAACTACCAGTGTTCCTGTATTTTCAGTCTCATTTCTGAGAGTGGCACCACTGCACCATCGCGGCCAGCGGAACCGAAGCCAAAGGCCGGAGTTCTGGAGCAGCTTTACGAGAGACCCATTCCATGTGTTGATGTTGGTGTATCTACTAAAGTTACAAAGTTAGTATCCAAGTTGGAATAATTCCATAGATTTTATCTACCAAAGTTACAAAAGATGTATTGTGGTTGAAAGCATCCTCAACATTTCACTGGCATTTAGTAGATAAGCAGTGAAGGGCAGTTTTGAGATATCCATTTGTTGACATGATAAAGTCGGCAATCAACCAGGGCCTAATTTCACTTGGAGAGCCTGAAAAAAGGGTTTACTACTGATTGGGATTCCACACTAGCACCTTCCTAAGACCTACAAGGAGTTCTTAACTCTTAACCATTGTGATTTGGATGCAATTTAGACATGGGAACTGACATGAATGGTTCAAACGTAAGCATCGAATACTGAGGGCACCAGCATTTTGAACCATTCTTCATCTGTAAATTTGGATGGCCAGATGGCCCATATGATCTCAAGAGGGAAGGAACCACACTTTTGGGTCACTTTGATATTGATCCTATTCTGGGGTGCATTTCGACTCAACCCAGTATCCATCCAATAGTGTTGCCAGAATGGTACAGCTGGGATATTCCTCAGTTCTTCAACTATCCGATTTTGAGACACAAAGTGGTATACGCCCATACCTGCATCATCAAGATTTATCATCTACGGCTTTAAAGACCTTCTGTTGTTCATCACTACAATCCGTTTTTCTGTGAATTTGTCTCGTGCACCCATTACATCAACATACTGGTCCTTGGTGTCAAATCTTGGTATTGACTCACTGAACGTGTGGCCACAATATGCCAGAGTGGTCTATATGATTTGGTGTGCACAACCGACCAATTTTAAGGCACCATGGAAACCTGACCATTAACACATATCCCATACGGGTTGTCCCAAAATAGGATACACAAAAAATCCAGTGGTTTGAAATTAGAAACCTTGTCCTTTCCCTGTCAACCTGCTATTTCCATGGCCAATCATGCCAGATAAAAATGGTTGCTTTTTGCGTATGTTCCCACCAAAAAGGATCTGGAGTATCAAACTACCCATTCAAAATTGACATCGGACACTATCTCCTTCCAACCCAGTATTTGGCATTAAACCCCAGTGATCCCCGATAAATGATATCAACAGCTTATCACCAAACCGTAGGTTCTAAGGTAAGGGTAAAACAATCATAAAACATCCCCCAGTCATCACCGTTTTTATAGGTGGTATGTTTACCCTTCCCAGCCATGGGTGATAAACATGATATAGTTTTACCATGTTTTACCCACATATACTGGGAATATCTTGGAATAATCACCATTATTAACCATTATTAACCATCATCAACCATCATCAACCATTATTAACCATTATTAACCATCATCAACCATTATTAACCATTATTAACCATCATCAACCATTATTAACCATTATTGACCATTATTAACCATTATTAACCATCATCAATCATCATCAACCATTATCAACCATCATCAACCATTATTAACCATTATTAACCATTATTAACCATTATTAACCATCATCAACCATCATCAACCATTATTAACCATTATTAACCATTATTAACCATCATCAACCATTATTAACCATTATTAACCATTATTAACCATCATCAACCATCATCAACCATTATTAACCATTATTAACCATTATTAACCATCATCAACCATTATTAACCATCATCAACCATCATCAACCATTATTAACCATTATTAACCATCATCAACCATTATTAACCATCATCAACCATCATCAACCATTATTAACCATTATTAACCATCATCAACCATTATTAACCATTATTAACCATTGTTTTACCCAAAAAAACCCATCGTTTTGGGGTTGCGCTCCTCCTGGAGTCATTGCTGCCATAGGCTCCAGGACCGGGGGTGCTAGGCCTGGAGCAACGGACTGGACTTGGAGGTGTCCGAAGTCATGGGGGTACCCTCTGGTAAACGTTTACATAACTATGGTGATTCATGGTGATTAATGGTGGTTAATGATGGTTAATGATGGCGATTCATGATGGTCAATGGTTAATGATGATTTCACTTAGCCTCTGGTAAACGTTTATATAACTGTTGAAAGATCCAACATTTTTAGTGGCTAAATCAACTATTTCGACTGGGCCATCTTCAAGAGCTATTCCATGTGAGTTTGGAATTTTCCATGAAAACCATAAAAAACTATTGGGGGGACCCCCATGACTATGGAAACCTCCACTTGGAGATGGAAAATCAAACATGAACAATGAAACCACTAAAAACTGAAGTCTCAGCCTGAGTTCCCTTGGTTCATACTGCCAATTGAGTAGTGACCAAAACCCTCCCTGTGTCATTTCCAAAGCCGCTCCGGTTTGGCTGAGAACAGGATTCTCAACATGGATCATGACAATCCCGATTCAACCACCTAAAATAACCCAACAACTAAACTTTTTTCCAGACTTGACTTTTTGGATTATCTCACAATTTTTGGAAAACCCCCTGTTGCTGGATAAACCTCCATGTGGGGGTCAGTGATATTCTCTGGATCATAGCCCGAGATTTTGACCAAAAGGAATCCATTGAATCAACGTGAATCCAAATCATTTCAAGAATTCTGTTTGATAACCATACCTTATTCTCCCTTTATCTTTTTTGGCTGCAAGATTTCCAAAATCAATCCACTGAGCCCCCTTCACTGGTGTTTTGATGGTATCATTTTGGATGAATCTCTCTCATTTGGTTGGCTGTAAGACCATACTCCCCTCTCACGGGATCTCCGGATGGTCATCCAGTGCTTAAGGCTTAAACAAACCACTATGATAATTAAAACGCATTGAATCAAGGTTTTGCTGGCTGAAAAAATCTAAAAAACATTAAAAAACACATTGTTTCTGGGATAGGCTCCAAATTTTGGAAAGCACATTTTTTGGACCTCATTACATTTCTTTTGGGCCTGGACACTTGTACTGGACCTTACTACAATTCTTTTGGAGATGGCTACCCTTCTTTTGTACCTGCGCGCCCTCCTGCTGTACCTCATCCTTCCCTCCTGCTCGACCTGGCCCTTTCCCAAACCATACCCCTTTTGGATAGATTCTCCAGTTTCTGTCCAGCCGCGTCTACATCGCAATTTTCAGACAGTTAGGCGCTAGAGCTGCACTAGCATGCAACTGGGCAGGAAGTGCCATGTAGTGTTGTCCTCACAGCGCGAACTGACTTGGACACTCATCTTGGTGAGTTCGTTGCTGCTTGCGAGGGGTATAGCCAGTCTGGGAGCCTTGACCGCGCTAGCAGCTAGCATGCAACATGGGAGGAAGCCTTTCCTGTACACGGTCTGCTCCCAAACCATACCC
>Ga0126342_10000568_pt1 | contig 41995 bp, 22 predicted proteins | sample Cyp1metagenome_FD_92528 | JGI IMG/M metagenome (GOLD analysis project Ga0126342, IMG submission 92528) | Coral microbial communities from Lord Howe Island, Old Settlement Bay, Australia - Cyphastrea 1 metagenome | ecosystem: Host-associated > Invertebrates > Cnidaria > Coral ...
AAAAAAAAAACAATTCTCCCAACAGAACGAATGCCTAATTTCTCCTTTGAAAACCCCAAACAGATAAAAATGTAAAATCTTATTCAGTTAGTGGTAAACCACTTACTGTTCTTTCTGTTTAGGGGTTAGTAATCCCATCCTAATATTGAACACCCCCAGACACCACGGTGTAGTAGGATATGTATACACATGGCATATATATATACACATTTATATATATATATATATATGTATATTGCCATGTTACTATCAGATGGTAAATGGAAATATGACCAACAGTAAGAAAATGGTTTCTATAACTTCAGCTCCTCAGCACCGCGGCAGCCCACAGGCCGCGCTGGACGTTTCAACTGCGTCACGGAGCCGAAATGAGGAGTTCCTGTTTGGAACGCCGACGCTGAGCCAGGGGCGTTGGGGAATGGTGAATGGTGTGCTCTTTGGATACGGATTTAAGCGGATATGTTTTTTTTCTCCCATGGATTTTAATGGATGTTTCTGGAGTTTAATGGATTTAACAAGGGAAACTTGGAACATTGGGATTTTACCATCAAACATGGGGCTGCTACTTATCTATCTTATCTAAGTTGGTTGATTCTATAAACCAACTTTTAGGGGGCTCACATTGTAATGTGCCTAGGTAAAACATATCGATTCACTAAACTCAGTGGTAACTCCAATTTCGCAGGGTTACTTTCCATCGTTTCTAGGGATGGTTTTGGGTTTACCAGACAACCAACATGGCAATTGAGATCCTCAATTTAATTGTCAATTATATGTGGTGACTTGATAACATGACTTGACAAGCTGGCAATGGACATATTTTTTGATTTTATAGATTCAAGTTGCCCTTTTTATTTGTTTCATAGAATTGGATGATGGGAAATTTACAGGAAACCCCTATATTTGATGGTAAAAACCATGGTTTCCTGTAGATTTTCCCTTAAACCAATCCATTGATTGTTGGATTTTGGGGTTTCCCAATGGTTTTTTTTGGTGGTGGATCATGTGACTGGCCATCGTTTTTTTGGGACCTGCAGCTGGCGCCAAGAAAAAACTCGTCCATATCTCACAAGAAACGTTTACCCTCTGGTGAACATACAAAAAGCTATTGAAAATTGCCATTTATAGTGGATGTACCCATTAAAAATTGTGATTTTCCATAATTAGTTATGTTAGCTTACCAGAGGGTAAATGGACCGACTGTACGTTCTCGTGTGTTTCCAATGTTTGTGGTCAAGAGTCACTGATCCCGGCTGCATCCATCAACTCCAAAACATTTTAAGTGCTGCTTCGTCTATCAATGGGGATGTATATGAAATATGCCATCCAGATACTTGAAGTCAGACATATTATATTCAAATAAACAGACAGACGCACAAGCACACACACACATATATATAATATTATCTTACATATATTTATATCATACAATTTATAAGATTTGGCCAAGATTCATCACCTCTGATTCCTGTGAGCTCAGGACGAAGTCAAAGTTCCAGCTGTTGCCATGGAAGACAAAACTTCCAGCGCCAAAAGACACCAAGACTTCAAGTTGGACCCAAGTACCCAAACATACCCAAAATTTCATGGTTGGCTGTCATTTTTCCAGACAAATTGCAGTGTTGATGGTACTGTATCCTTCTTTTCATGCAATTGTTTTAAACTTATATGGGATATTTACACACATACGTGCCAGCATTTGTACTGGCGTACTTGCGTGAATGTTGTGAAACTACGTTTCTTTTCAGTGCAAAGTAGGGGAAGCTGATGAGTGACCCTGTGATTATATTGTGATTATTGCGTCTCTGGGGGGAGAAGATGGTCATCAACTTGTCATCCAAGTTGGTGGCAATTTGTTCAATGGTAAACTGGTAAACCAATGGTTTCTCTCTATCATTTGTTTTTGAAAGATCCATTTCATGTGGTTTTCTCATGGATGCCCAAGACAGAGGCCGGAATATTATGGTAACTCAATGGTATGTTTGGGTTCCAAATTTTGAAAAACAACAATATCAGTCAATTGGTTTCCGGAATCCCGCTACATTTATGAGTAGGAAGCATGTTTTGTTCGTGGGGGGAATGTTTTTTGGAATCTTTGATTTCTGCTTAAAGTTGTGGTGTTTGGGACAAATGCGATGGTAAATGTAGGATCCGACCGTATAGGGTCAGTGGCGGAATGAGCCAATTTGTTTTGAAGTGAAGGATTTTTCATTGTTTTTTCTGGTTGGTGGTGTGGAACATTTTTTATTTCCATAGTATATGGGATAATCCTTCCTATTGACTAATATTTTTCAAGATGGTTAAAACCACCAACCAGTTTAATGTTCCGGAATGCTGGGAGGTACTTGGCAGTATGTCTCAAGAGCCGCCCTGTGAAGAGCACACGTGCAGTCACAAATGACTAGTGAAATGCATAACTTGCAAAATGGTTTAAATGGGTTCATGCTGTAAATCCCGTTTTTTTTTGTCAGTTCCCAATGATTTTGTTGCTGAAATTCCTTTTCTTCGTTACAACCCACATCAAACAAATCCAGCATAGCCAAGGAATCCATGATGCAGGGCCTTGCTGTGGCCAGTGGTGTGGTTGGAGCCGCCTTGCCAGCCGTTTGGTCTGTGGTGCAGCCCGCGGTAGATCCTTTCAGTGATGAGAAGGACACGCCCGGCGAGAAATTCAACCTGCCCTGCCCTGGTATAACCAACAGAATTGCTGGGTTTGAAAAATGAGTTTTACCATGTTTTAACATCGGAAATGCGCGTTTAAGGAACCTTATATAAAGTGGAAACTTAACAGCCTCAGGAACATCAGATTGTTGGTTGGTGATTGTACGGGGTTATGTTATCCGAGTCTATCCAATGTATGCGGGGTTATGATAGCATGGTATAACGGTACAACGGTAGATCTACGGTAGAACCATCAAAAATTTGAAATGGCGGGTAATCAGTCGTCTCCGTATTGTGAAGAAACCAATCATAAATCTTTTCCACCATTGATTTGACCATTTGTCTACAGTTATTTTTGTCCATGGGTTGGCTTTACATTTACTCAGTTTCTCCCAGGAAGGGGACAAGGAGACTGGCTGGTGCAAATTTGTTCCTCGCGCGCTAAGTCGCTTGGTGGGGCTGGGACACAGGAGCAATCAATGGGGAATTACATGGGGGATGGGGATGGGGGATAAGACCAGACGTTTCATGGGAAATGTTACCAAATTTATGGGGCTTTTTAATGATTATAATTAATGGTGATATTTGGGAATTAATCATGGGTGAGTAGATTGATTTTCCATGAACATACTGTATGCACCGGAAACCGGAAACCATTGTGTTCACCCCGACGCCAGAGGTATCCTGCAAGTTTTCCCTTCAACCATTTCTCGACCATTTCTCAACCGACTGTTTGTCTTTTTCTTTTTCGCCATATATTTGGAATTTTGGGGTATGCAATTGGGCCTCCATGCCCAAATATCAAATGATGTACTGTAATTATGAAAGAGGAAATCTGGAATTGTATATTAACACATCATTTTCCAGGGTTACTACACTTGTGATTCGCTGATGATTTGTGTTTCAAGTGTTTCCAAATGACCCAACAGTGAAAACAACTAGCTTTTGCATGACCATCCTTCAACCCCAGCAGCAACAAGCAGCAGTTTTTAGGATTCTTCTATTGGTCTGACCTGATCTCTGCAGGGGTTTTACTTCACAGCTTGCCCCTTGGCGATTTACGTCTTCGGTGGCGTTCACGATCAATGGAGCGTATAAAGATGGGAGGTACCTCAAAATACCCATTCTCAGAGAAAATGATGATCAACCATCGGGTTCTTTAGGTGGCCTAGTTTCATATAGACAAAGTCATTTTTCAGATTGAATTATCATGTCATTCTCCTATCGCATTTCAGAAGCTGAGGGTCCAGACCTGAATTTCTTGCTGGATTCCTAGGTACTTTGTTTGCGATGTTCCGTTGAGAACATGGCTCGCAGCCTGGCTTCCTTGTGATTCACAGTAGTGGTGTCGCTTTGACTTTTCCTTGGAACACTGGATAGATCTGCAAAGTACGGTTCCCCGTATTGTCGTTGACATCTATAACTATAAGGTATAAGGTTCTAATTCTGCTGGTCTATATGCCCTTGTTGTTGTTGTTGTTGTTGTTGTTGTTGCTGGTGTTGTTGTTGTTGTTGTAGTTGTTGTTGTTGTGGTTGTTGTTGTTTTTGTTTTTGTTGATAAATAAATATATATATATATATGTATATGAATGTTTATGTTTCACAGACTCACATATACATATATATATATATGCATATAGTCATATAGTTGAGACCCCATGCTTGCCACTTCAATCACATGTTTTTTTTTGTTGAAGTTCACTACTTGTAGCTGTTGTGTTGTCAGTTGTGACTTGTCGGGTTGCACAGGACCCCATGTTCATGTTGGGGTTCCGCATGACAGCCTTTAATACTACACGGACGGGATTCTATTATAAACTATATATATATGTTGATTATGTTGCACATGTTTCAACCATGTTCAAATATGTTGATTATGTTCGCACTCCTTTTTGTAGGTCATATAGTGTTTTACATATTGTACCCATGTTGGTTTTTTAATTGTTCCGTTGTATATTTGTATCCTGTGATTTTCCTCCATATCAAGTAAATACTATTCTTTCCTTTTGAGATCATGTTGAATCATGTTGGAAGGCTATGAGGCTATGAGGCTACCCGGACCCTACCGGTTGGACCCTTTCGTAAGTCATCATAAATCATGGTTTGAAACGGTTTACCTACTCTGGTAATCTAAGCTATAGCCCAGGCAAACATCGGAATGTTCGATGGAAAGATGTCCAGGATTGGGGTAGCTCTCCCAAAACTGGTAATACCTTCTTGGTAGACATACAAAAAACTATGGACAATCATCATTTTTACGAGGTAAATCAACCAACTTAGTTTGGCTATTTTCAATAGCAAACTATTAGTTTACCAGAGGGCAACAGGGTATGTATCCTTATTTTAAGTTGTTTTTTATTTACCATGATTTATTCCACTATATCCACACCATATCATCATTCATCGTTGATTTTATATAAATACATTACGGTATCCATTTATCCAGACCATTGTTTGGGGTATCACTGGTTGCTGTTGATAAACCCATATTGCCATGATTGGTTTTATACATATATTACTAATACTAGTAATAGTAACATTCCCCAGTAAGATTTACACTATCCTTATTGTAATAGCAACCCTTGATTATCACTATTTGATAGTTTCTGTATCATATATATATATATATAATACCATGCATATACATTTAAATACACATAATTAACACACACACATATATATATATATACACGTGATATTGAGTACATACCTATAATTCGTGTATATACTCAATACCATTCGTGATATTGGTTCAATAATATAATGATATACCAATACTCAATACCATACTATAATTATAATATCATAGTAAAATATTGATTCAATACCATTCGTGCTGCACTTTGAGGCCGGCGGCCTGATGCTGGGCTTCCCGCTGACAGATGCCGTGCATCGCGTTGCGACCCGGGGAAACCCCAGGCCGCGGTGGTGAACGGGGGCCAAAATTTAAAGGGGATGGCTTTTGGGAGCGTTTTTCATGGCTTTAACATGGTTCAACCATGACACATATGGAAAGTTTATTGGGATCCAGAATGATCCATAGGTTTTATTACGAGAATGGTCTAATATTGGATGATTTGGGGGTACCCCCATTTGAAACCTTCTATGATATGTGTTTCTTTTTGGGATATAATTGCTACACGATGATTGACGGTTGAATTCACTTTTCAGAAAGTGGGTTGGTTGGCAATATGTCCAAATGGGGATAGTCCCACGATCAGGACTGATGAATCGGGACTGGTGAATCAAGGCACTTACGAACTGAGCAATGTACAAAACCTATGCGACCTATCCCATCCCGGCTGAAATACCACCGCTCGAAATTCTGATCATCGATTGAATCTATTCATTTTATTTTTTGGGTGGGTCCCTTATTGGGTGTGTTTAATGTTTGCGAGATGGAAATATCTCCAGGATAAACCATGGTGCTGTGACTCCGGTGTTTTTCAGCGCGCAGGTTCAAAGTGGTACGCTTCACCATCAACAAGATCCGAGGCGGAGCCACAGATGGAAGAAAAACAACAACAGGGTACTTGGTGGTTTACCCCAGGAATCGTAAGTGGGTTATGCTTAAACCCAGCGAACTAAAATCCCGAAGAGATAGTGTGTATGAGTATATACATTATGAGTTACATACATTATATTACTCATATAATTACTATACATTATATAATATTATATAAGTAATATAGTGTAGTCCAGTGAAGCAACTGGAGTGCACGAAGCCACCTGCGATTCTTGGGGTGAAGCAGCAGGTGCGGACATATCCGGAGCAAAACATGCAGAGATGTGGTCCAGAACTATTATCTGGTTGGTGGTTTGGAACATGATTTTTATGACTTTCCATTCATTTGGGAATAATCATCATCCCAAGTGACGAAGTCCATCATTTTTCAGAGGGGTAGGTCAACCACCAACCAGTTATGTAATCTTAAAGTATAATAAATACCCTCTGGTAAACTAACAAAACTATGGAAAATCACCATTTCCAATGGGTAAATCCACTATAAATCACCATTTTCAATAGCTATGTTAGTCATTACCAGAGGGTACCTCCAATAAGACCCATCTCATGGATAGATCCGTTATAGGTGCCGCAGACCCGGAGAACTTCCAGCTGGACAGTGTGGTGTTGTTGAACCGTTCCTTGGCGAAAATGTTGAAGAATTTCCGCGCGGTCGGCACACGCGGTCAGTAATTAGAGGAGGGAACATCTAAAGTTTCACCTGATTTTTTAGGTCACACATGTTCTTCATCGAACTTCTTCGATTCATGAGGTTTGTTGATTCATAGATGGGTATCCCATACCTTCGCTAAGTTATGACAAGTGGTGTACGAAACGGACCCCGTTGTTGCTTCCAAAGGATACATTCTTGAGACATTTTGAGACCATACATCCTCATATTGTTTGTTATATCCTCACCAAAATCAGCATTATATTCCCATTGCAGTCCCCTAAAATGGTTGGTTGTATCTTCACATATCTTCAGCCTACTTTTGTTGTTTGCATTGCCTCCGTCTATAGCCATGAAATATAGTGCCCCTTGTCGAACTTGCCGTTGCGGAACAACCAGGTTGTGGCGCTCCCATCCATCGATCACTAGTGGACCAGCGTCATGAAGCCAATTATTGGCCACTTGGTATGGCCTAAGCCCCGAGCCTGGCCCTTCCAGTAAACTAACTAACATAGCTATTGAGAAGATAACCATAGATAACTCATTTATAGATGATCTGGTTGGTGGTTTCAAACAGCCCTGGCCCAAAAACCTGTCAGAGGTAGGTGACGCTTGCCAATCGTTTGGGTGGTTTGTTTCATGTTTGGATGGTTTGTTCAAGCCCATTTGGGGCACACTGGCCACAGGTGCAAAGGTCACTGTGGTTCTCACTGACATGATCTGGTCTTCAAATGCTGGTTTGGGTAAAGTGTTGCCGGGTGGACAAATAGTTAGGGTCAGTGGACTTATCCCCCCTAGCGCTCACTGTGCCAATCGTGTTACCCTGGTTGACTGCAAGTTTCTGTCCGTTGGAATGATTGTGGACTTGGAAGTTGATGACTCCTCGACTGTCCTCTGTCACCAGTCGTTGTCCATGAGTCATGTCTTCAACCTGATCGAGATCTGTGCAGGGGTTGGACTTTCAGCACTTGGATTTGAAAAGGCAGGTTTTAGGCAGGTTTGTGCAGTTGAAAAGCAGCCGAAACTTGCAGCCCTGCACCAACGTGTCCACCCAGATGTCCCTGTCATTTGTGCCGACATCACTGACGACTCTGCAGTGTGCCAAGTGTTTGCCCAGTGCCCTGAACCTGCCACAGTCATGGCTGGATTTTCATGCCAACCATTCTCCCGAGGTGGGTCGCAGCAAGGAGAACATGACAGTAGGTCCACATCCCTGCCAGGAACACTGAGGTTCATGCACATGGTCCAAGCTCCTGCACTCATATTGGAATGTGTTGTGCCAGCAAGGACCAACCAGTATGTCCGTCAACATGTCCATGCACTGACGTCACAACTTGGATATCATGTGGTGGATTGCACCTTGAAGCTAGAAGATGTATGGAGTGCATGCCGATACAGATGGTGGGTCATAGCTACACACCCGTGTATTGGGGCAGTCAAAATTCCACCGTATCCACAGGGTTGCACGTTGGTAGTGAGAGATCTCATGCCGTATGTTCACCGCTGGCCTGCTGAGGATGAACACCAGCTTGTGCTGACACCAGAGGAAATCCGCAAGTTCCAGGCAGGTGGACTAGCCTTGAAGCAGTACGCAGTCAAACCTGAACAGAAGCTTCCCACTGCACTCCACTCCTGGGGTAATCAGACTACGGAGTGTCCTTGTCAGTGTAGGAGTCGGAGCTTTTCCGATGGACTTTTGATTGCCAAAGGGATTTACTCTCAGCTGTTGCAGATGCCACCCACAGATGATGCCCCTGGACTTTGGCGTCACTTGCATGTCCTTGAGGTTTCCTTGCTCAATGGTGTTCCGTTGCATCTCAGGTGGGGTCATGAACAAAGGTTGAACCTGTGCGCAGCTGGACAGATGGCAGCACCTTTGCATTCGATTTGGATTGCCTCGGCACTTGCCAGACATGTGCAATTGCTCTTCACCAATGACATGCCCCTTGAACCCACCAAGTTGCTCAATGACTTGAAACATGAAGTGTTACTTCAGAGTAAGCAGTTGTACCCTGATGTGCCGTCCACACCAACCATGCCCACCATGTGCACTGTCGTGATCAATGAACCGGGCTTACCAGAATGGACGTTGTCATTCCATTCTGCGGCCAAAGTTCAAGACTTGGTCCAAGCACACTGCCGTTTGCATGGGGTCGCCATTGACGATGTTTGGGTCAAAGATCCGGACGACAAGCTTGTCTCGCATGACACCAGCCTTGCCGAGCTGGTGAGACTCACCATTGGATGTACAGCAGCCATGTTTGTCCAACATCAACCGGATGCCATCCTTCTTGCAGCCCCCTTGTGTGAGGATGATTTTGAAGACCCAGAAGTTTTGCCAGCCTTGGCCACTCAGGTTGATGATCCCAATGATCATGACGCAATCATGGATTTCACAGATGACGTGCCAGCACCACATGATGCATCCGTTGCCAACCGCCCGTCCAATGTCCAAGATAACACGGTCGTAGGCCTAGGTAATCTTGATGCACATCAGCTTGTTGCCCAATTGCCACCCCTGGTGTTGGACTTGGATTTATGCTCCACCATGCGAGAACCTCTCCTGACAGCTGCAGCGAGACTTCACTTGTTGGACAGACAAGGTGGGGTGTGGGCAGATGATGAGGTCTGGTGGCAAATGCAAGCTCTTGGACCACTCACACGTCACACCAAAGTTGCAATGCTTGACCCTTTGCTTGCTACCACTTGGCTCGCTGCCCAAAATGTTGAGTCGGTGCGTCACTGGATTGATGTCCAGCCTGACTTTGATCGAATTGCCACTGTTGTTTTGCACCAAGGTCACTGGACTCCTTGCGTGTGGGTGAAGAAGCTTTGTGAGTTGGAGGTTCACTTGTGGGAACATGAATCGGTAGATGTGGAAGCCTTGAACCCCTTGCATGGACTCATGTGCCAAGCCTTGCAAGTTCCCATGTTTCAAACATCTTGCACACGACGTCAGTTTGGCATTCAGAATTGTGGTGCGGCATCCATTGCCTTTCTTCAGTTCAAGCTCCATGGATTGAACCTGCCGGTTGATGATGCCCACCTTGCCTTTGCAGCTCAGAGCCTTCGTGAAGATTTCCGCATGTCACATGATGGATTTACTCACATGCCTAGGCCATGGTGTTGGGGTGCGGGTGTCCCTGAAGTCCTTGGAATCACAGCCACGATCCTTCAACAGCATGGTGTTCCCCAAAGTGCTTCAACTTCCCGAGCCAAGTTGCTGATGCAGAGCCTAGGCCCAGACAATGTGAAGCAAGCAGTCCAAGGCACCTCGCCCTGGAAAACCCTCAAGAGCTTAGCTAACCAGCAGACACCACCGTTCCAGTTGGTGTTGCCTGACGAACTGGCAGCGGTCCAACAAGAACGCAAGCCAAAGACCAGGAAAGCAAATGCAGCCGCTGCTGGACCCAGGAAACATCAGACCAGCAAGCCAGTTGAGCTTGATCCGACCAGGTTGGAATTGGCCGAGAACACGTTCAAAATGGATGATGGCACTGTTGCCATGCAGTTGCCGCTTGCACAGGTTGGACCATTGGCCTCAGGAGTTGCACTTGTTTCTTACCAAGATGCTCAGCCGTTTTTGCAATCAGGACGCCAGTTGACTGGTAAGGGCTTAGCATTGCTGGTGCTTAATGGGCCTGATGAACTTGTCACCAATTTGCCATGGTCATCGATCAGGTTTGCTGCCAAATGTGCGGTGAATCAACAACCGGTCCTACTGTCTGGCCATTTAGTTCAGCTTGGAGGGCAAAGCATTGGTCCGTACTTCCGATCTGACGGACATGCAGTTGCTGATGTACCGGTGGCCTGTGCCCGGCTCACTGTTTTTGCAGATCAAGTGCCACAAGACTGGGACACCTTCTCAGCACATCCGTTTAAGCATTTGCTTGCCATGCTCCCACCGCTGCAGTCATGTCGCAATGAGGAGTGCCAATGTGACAAGTGGCATGTGGATCAGATGTCGCAAGTTCATGATGTGCTGTTAGATGTGTTCAAAAGACAGTTCTTCACTGAGGCCGGCAGACCGACCAAACCGCAGTCTGCAAATCACTTCAGCGTGCACATCCGGTATCTTAAGTCCCAAGAACTTGCCCTGTTGCGCCTGTCAGGAACTCATGGAATTTATGTCGAGCCCAGGTTGCCAGACTCAACTTCCCCATCAGATGAGTTCCAAGTTGTATGGTTGCCACAGGCCACGTTTGCAACTGCTCAGCACCAAGCCCAGTGCGAGCCTTTGTGCATTGGTTTAGCCAGGTCTGGTCGACGTTTTGGCCTAAGGGTTGCCGCAAAGCAGTTTCAACAGCTGTTCCAGAAACTCAAGCCTGAAGGACAGTTCCTATCTCCGGGAACACGTCAGCTGTGGCACTGCGGCCCGTGGCCTTATGGTAGTGATCGCAAGTCTCTTGGCAAGGTTTTCACGGAATGGAGTTGGCAGGCCCGCCCTTTGCAGCCTGCAAAGCCAATCACAGGTGGTGTCATGTGGCTGATCCAATCAGTTGCCCCACCCCCACAGACAGTATACAACATGGCGCATGGCCAGGTGGTGATTTCCAAATGTGACTCCCTGCGAGATGGCATGATGACTACTGGTTCTGTAGTAGGGCCCCAAAGCACAGTGGACTTGTGTGCAGCCACGTCCAGCACTGACCCTTGGCTGGTACGTGACCCATGGCAGCAAGCCATTCAGCAGATGCCTAAGCAGCAGAGCCCAGATGTTGCCTCTCATTTGCAGGAGATGGAGGATCGGATGACTCAGCACATCCTTGACAAGTTGCCGCAGGGCATGGAGACCGACGAAACCGAAAATCGTCTCCAGCTCCTTGAGCACCAGTTACACCAACTGGCCACGCGCCACCAATCCTTGGAGAACACCGTCACCGAACACCACCGCCAGAACTCGGCCCAGGTCCAGACTCTCCAAGCTCAGATGATGTCCCAAATGGAAGTTCAAAGCACCCAGATGGCCCGTATGTTCCAGGACCAGATGACGAAGCTGGAGACCATCCTTTCAAAGAAGGGCCGATACCATGAGTGACGGTGTGGTAGCCACCCAAAGGCCCGTGTGGCTAACCAAAGTTCTAGGGCAACAAAGTTTCTTTTGTGGTTGATCATGATGTTCAACTTTTTCACTATGGCTCAGTGTAGGATCGGAGAAGCCAAGACGCCAGGGCCGTCGTCAGCCGACCACTCCAACACTTGGTCTTTGGGGATATGTAACCCATCCGGGTTACTGGGGAAAAGGGTTTTGCTTTCCGGAATCGATGCAGACGTGATTGCAGTGTCTGAGACCCACCTGACTAAGGTGGCCCGTTCCATGCTTGTGACCAGCCTCAGGTCCCACAGCCAGTACACCACAGTTGTGACGGGAGCACCCATGTCTTCCAGAGTTGCCGACAGTGCAGCTCGCACCTACTCAGGGGTTGCAGTGGTTGCCAAAGTTCCTTCACGCGCACTTTGCGCAGCATGGCCGCCTGACCTTTATGACACCGGCCGTGCACAAATCGTGGGCAGTTTGCTCAACAATGTTTGGGTCACGGGAGCAGTTTTGTATGGGTACCCCCAAGGCAAGACTCACCACAATGCCTTGGAGCGGACCACCAACATGCTGGAGTTCTTGTGTAACCACATGCTGACAGTGGCCTCAGGACCGAGATATCTCTGTGGGGATTGGAATTTTGAAACCAGCCAATTTCCAATTACCCAGCTGCTTTTGCAACATGGCTGGAAAGAGATCCAAGATCTTCACTTTCAGCGGACTGGCATGCCTCCACAGCATACGTGTAAGCGGTGCACCCAAAAAGATGTTCTGTGGATTTCCCCTGAACTTGTAGCCAGTTTTGTGGACTTACAGCTTGACCATGACAGGTTCCCGGACCACTCAGTTTTGCGAGCCCAGTTCAGCCTGAACACTGCCCATGCCTTAAGGTTTCTCTGGCCCATGCCTCAACCCGTGCCTTGGTTGCGAGTTCCTGCCATGAATGCTGAGCTTGATTTTTCTCATGCTTCCCCAACTGAACAATACCATCACCTGTGGGAGACCAAAGAGACTTTGGCCAAGCAAGCATTAGGCGCACAATGGAACCCATCAATGCAGGGTCGTGGCCAACGCCTTGCACCAACTGTTCGTAAAGGATGGGTTGCCCCTCCCAAGAAAGGGCGCAGCTCAGACAAGCAGCCAGCATTCCATGGATACAATGTCCAACATGCGAGGTGGATGAAGCAACTGCGACGCCTTCAGAACTATGCACGCTGGGCCCAAGTTCACTATGGGGTTGCCACTAGCACTGATGCCTTGCATGGACTCCAGCTTTGGAAAAGCATCCTTAATGCCCATGGGTTCACTGTTTCCTTTCAAGCATGGTGGAAATCTAGAGTGGTGGTTGGCCTTGGGGACCTTGGATTTATCCCTGACTTCCCTCCTGCACCGGCCATGGCTCATGGACTTTGTGATGCGTTTCATGGTGAGGTCATGCTTTTGGAACGAAGGCTCCAAGCTGCCAAGAAAACCACGCGCATTAGCCACCACAGCAGAGATGCAAACCTGGTCTATCAAGACACCCGTAGGCAGCCGCCTGAACCAGTCACAAGTTTGTTGGTCACCACCCGTGCCAGGATCACTGAGGTTGACCCAGATGAATGCGCCATCGAGTTCGAGCCCGAATGTGCCTTTGATGATGCAAAACCTGTGATTGCGGGAGGCAAAGCCATCCCTGTTATCCATGCAACAGACACCCGTCTGTACCTTGCTGATGTCACTGATGTCACCCCTGACATGCCAGTGCAACAAGTGGAACCCTTAGGTGCCTTGCCTGAGATATTTGCTGCATTCCATGAACAGTGGAAGCAAAGATGGTGCCGCCATGATGACATACCCCACAGCAGGTGGAAGCAACTCATTGACTTTGCACGGGCCACAATGCCTCGCCACCCAGTCCAAGCGGTTCAGATCTCTCCCGAACTTGTGCGTGCCGAAGCAGCTGCCAAAAAGCACACTGCAGCCACAGGTCTTGATGGAGTGAGTAGGTTGGATATTGTCCAAGCTGATGATGCATGCCTTCAGAGTATTTGCTCTCTGTACCGCAGAGCTGAAAATACTGGGCACTGGCCTAGCCAGATCACCACTGGCCGTGTGGCCTCACTGGCCAAGAAAGAAGGAGCGGCCACCACCAATGAGTTCAGACCAATAACCATCTTTTCAATCATCTACCGGGTCTACAGTGGCCTGCAAGCCCGCATGCTCCTGCGATGGTGTGATGACTGGACACATCCGGATGTGCATGGGAACAGAAGGGCCCATAGTACATCACACCTCTGGCGTACTATGGTGCATGCTATCCAGGTTGCCTATGACCAAAACAAACCGTTGAGCGGCCTGACAGCTGACATAGAGAAATGCTTCAATTGCCTTCCTCGGTGGCCCATCCTGGCCGCGGCCTTGCATGCCGGAGCACCCTGCTCGGTTTTGAATGCTTGGGCTGGCGCCCTAGCATCGATGTCCCGACGATTTAAGGTTCGTGACTCCTACAGTGACGGCTTTGTCACCAGCACCGGCTTGGCTGAAGGATGTGCTCTCAGCTGCTTTGGGATGTTGCTACTCGATGACATCCTGCACAGGTATGTCCAAGCCCAATACCCGTCTATCAGAGTCCTCAGCTTTGTCGATAACTGGGACTTCATGACATGGGATCAGACTGCGGCTGTGCAACAGCTGGATGCCCTTTTGACCTTTGCGGCCTTGACAGACCTCACAGTCGATAGGAAGAAAACTTTTGGCTGGTCCACTTCCGCTGATGTGCGAGCTGCAATGAGACAAAATGGACTCCCTGTCCAACACCAAGCCAAGGATCTCGGTGCCCATGTGGGTTTTTCCAGGCAGAGAACCAACCGTACGGTGGTGGAAAGACTTGATGGATTGCATGCCTTTTGGCAACAACTCAAAAACAGCAAAGCAGGTTTCCAGACCAAACTGCGTGCCTTACGCACTGTTGCTTGGCCACGCGGCCTTTATGCCATTGAAAGTGCTCCGGTTAGTGCTGCCACATGGACCTCTCAAAGGCGGCAAGCAGCGCAGGCCTTGCAATTTGATAAAGCTGGCATCAACCCGATGTTGCTTCTTGGACTTGTTGAAGCATTTGTTGATCCTGAACTTTTGGCTGTTTTGAAGACTGTTGCCGAAGCACGGCTGCATTGCCCGTTTGACTTTTGGGCCAGTGACTTGTTCCCATTAGCTGCAGGCGTGGTGGATAGCCCTCCCACGGCACCAGCCGTTATCCTCCTTCATAGGATCCAAAAACTTGGACTGGTGGTTCACCCTGATGGGCAATGGGAGGATCAAGTTGGATTGTTTCATCCTGGCCTTGTGAATTACACTGAGTTGTGTCATCGCCTGCAGTGGCACTGGAATTCTTTTGTTGCCACCTCTGTTGGCCACCGTAAAGATTTTGCTGGTTTGCACTGGGTTGACACTGCCACCACTCGCAAGCACCTGCGAAACCTTCCTAAGGATGACCAAGCCTACATGCGGATCAGTCTTGCAGGCGGCCTTTTCACACAAGATGCCCACAGCCACTGGAATGAACAAGGTGGAGGCTGCAAGTGGTGCGGCCAACCTGACTCCTTGCAGCACAGGTACTTTGAGTGCCCACAGACACTGGACTTACGCACCTCCTGTGCACCTGATGTTTGCCGGCTCCGTGGACTTTTGCCTGATGCCATGGTTTTACGCTCTTGGGCGATACTCCCGCCCACTCACTTGTCCTGGCTTCGTTTGTTGGCGTCTGTCCCTGACACTGTGTCGTCCCTTGCTTGTGGTCTTGACACGGTTGGTTGGAATGAGGTTTTCACGGATGGTTCATGTCTTTGGCAAGCTTGTCCGTCCTACCGTGTGGCTGCTTGGGGTGCTGTCCTTGCTTGGCCTTCCACTTCCCCTTGGTTCAGCCGTGGAGTCCGTGTGTTGGGTTCTGGTCATGTGCCTGGGCTTTGTCAAACAGCCTACAGAGGTGAATTGTATGCTCTGGCGTTCGTGCTCCACCATGCCGCTTCAGTGGGCGCTAGGGTTAAGATCTTTTGTGACTGTTTGGGGGTTATTAATAAGTTCCACCGGCTCACTTCTGGCCTCACCCAAATCAAAGCCAATGCTGCCAGTGCTGACCTTTGGCGCTGGGTACTGGACTCGGTTGACAGACTGGGAGTTTGTAACATCAAGGTTTACAAAACTGCGGCCCACAAGAAGTTGCACCAAGCGCGCAGCCAGAGGGATGCATGGTTGATTTGGTACAATAACAAGGTGGATGCAGTCGCCAAGCAGGCCAATTTGAACAGGTCTGCAACTTTTTGGAGTGGATGGCAACAACATGTGGATGCCGTGCACGCGGCGCAGACGTTGCATGCTCAAGCCTGTGCGCTGCACTTGGCGGTTGCTAAGCGCAGCACACAGGAAGACCGAGTTTCCACCCTGGATGATGCTGCCCCAGCGGTGCCAAAGCCTTGTCGACAGTTCCCTTTGGTGTTTGACAACAGCAGGTGGCGGAATGAAATCCCACCAGCCTTTGCAGGTGAGTATGGTGCAGGACTTGCTCAACGAGTCTACAACTGGTGGCAAGCAAGGACCACGGGAGCAACCGTGGGGCCATTGCGGTGGATCACGTTTGCACATTTGTACGTTGATTACCAATTGGCCTATGGTTGTCCAGGAGCAATCAAGAGTGGATCCAAATGGCTGGACCCTTTGACAAGGCCGTACCTAGAGCCTGAGAAACATCCTTTTCTTCATCGCTTGAAATGGTTCAAACGCTGCTTGAAGTATTTTTGGAAGCATACGGATTTGGTTGTTGGACTTGCGTTTTGCAGAGGAGAAGGAGAGAGCATACAAAGCTTTGTAGCCGCCGCAGCCTTGCCTTGGTGTACGGTGAGCTGGGCAGGTGCGGAGCATTGGCTCTCACAGGAGTTGGTACAGCCATGTCTCAGAGGTACCCAATCGTTGCAGGCGCTTCCTGTTGTGAAAGCTCAGCAGCGATATGCCATTTCAGAGGGCTCCCAACGAGTCCGAGGCATTTTCGATGCCTAGTTGGTCGTAATCAGACCTCACTCCTCACCCTGAGTAGGTCGACTCCGGAAAAGCGTGGAAAAGCGTGGTGGTTTCAAACATTTTTTGTTTTTCCAGAATGTATGGGATATGATATTATGGGATAATCCTTCCCATTGACTAATATTTTTCAAGTGATTTACTTTTCAAAAAAGTGTGTTTTGTTCCACTGTTTGGAAAACCTTTTGGGATGCACCCATTACTAGGATTGGGCTGAAACATATTGAAACCACCAGCGAATCACAAAACTGCACAGGAATTCCAGCTGCCAGAAAAAGTCATGGACGGAATCACTGTTCTTATGCAGTCCAAGGCCTAGGGCACTACACTGTAGGACTACCTGACTCTTTAGAAACAAAAGATACCTATAATTATGTGGAAACACTATGAAAACACATATTGCCAAAACATAACCAAGATATATATATATATATATTAAAGGCTATGGGTATAGTGTTCAGTCATGTTCGCTAAAACAGGTTTCATCTACCGCATTCCCCGGCTAAGGTTCCCATCGAGTTTTCCCTGCTCTGCTAAGGTTTGTAGAGATCCGTGAAGGGCCGGAGCTGGTAACAGGATATCAGTTGATCACGCACCGCACGGAAGGTGCAAACTCGCTGCTGTTGGGGGGTTGTATGCAAGGTACTTCTTGGATTTCTTTTTGCCAACGAGACATGAGCAGTAAAACAAAACTGGCTGGTGGTTTGGAACATGTTTAATTTTTCCATATTTTTCCATATATTGGGAATAATCATCCCAACTGACCAATACTTTTCAGAGGGGTTCAAACCACCAACCAGAATTGGTTGATGACCATACTGAATTATACTGCCCAATACAGGGATTATTGTTGGCCAAATATGAGGAAATTGACCTCACATGTTTTCCCCTCCAAGAAGACAGTCTTGTTGAAACAGAAAAGGCCACAACATTCATTGAAGAAAAAAACGATATGTACAGTAACCAACAGGAAGCGTGAAAATTACCATGTGGGAATTCTCTCTGGGCCGTGATGAGATTTGGCGCATTTGGGATTGGACGATTTTACAGGCTCGTTGCTTATATAAAGAAATTGGGGGGCTTACTGTAAACTTTAAACGCTTGGGCATACGATTTGCTCACAGGGAGCAGCCTCGTGATGACGTTTTATAAGAGTTTCCATGGAAAACGCGCACAGCTTTTCAGCTCCTTGATGATTCTGGATGTTTTACATTACTTGGAGATATTGAAGTCCAATCAATGACCATATCCTCTAGGAATCGTCTAGAGATCCCCGAAACAATGCAAATTGCATTTTGGATCTTTGTAATTTGGTGGATATGTGGGATCGATATTGCAAATATATAAATCTATGATAACATGTGATATATATATACAACGTACCCTTGAATATTTTCTTTTCCCATAGATATATATATATATATTATATGTAAAGTATGAAAATCATTCTAATGTGTATATACTTATAAATGTTACAGATCTTGTAAATTTCCACCATGGCTCATCCCATTGAAGTTCCCCACGAACGAGTCAGGGGCCGAATGCGATCCCGTCTCCTGGGTGGTGGAAGGTTCAGTGGATGGAGTTCCTCTGAAAAACGGTGAGGTGGGTTGGGACATGTAAATGTTCCATGTGTATTTACTGTATATGTGTATTATATATAGATTTAGATATTATGGGTGGCATAAACTTTATAAGTGCATGAAATTAAAAGGGTGGTTTTTATGGCATTGCTGTACTAACATGTATGAAGAAACCATGTGGGAGAAATGTTATCTCCGTAATTAATGTTTACAGATATATAGTGTCCTAAACATTTCCAAGTATTTGTTCTTTCTCTATGTGTCAAAGGGGGTGATTTAGGGTACAAGATTTGGGTTGTAACCTGACACAACCGGGGACTTGGTTGGATCACCATATACCAACAAGTTTCCCAGTAGGCTCCAAGCTGAATGACGTTGGTGCGGAAACTCTCCAGGAGGCTCCATGCATTCTTTGCATGTTTGGTTTATGGATGTAGTATTTGTATATACCCTCTGGTAAACATACAAAAAGCTATTGAACATGGCCATTTATAGTGAGTTTTCCCATTAAAAAAAATGGTGGATCTTTCCATAGTTATGTAAACGTTTACCAGAGGGTATTTGTCTTGCTGCCCTTACACCTAAAAGATACGGAACCATTGGGAATGGTGGCTATTGCTGCAGAACCCGTGTCCAATCAACTCAGTTTCGCCATCCTGGGGAAACCGGATAATTCCACAGTTGGGTCCCCTTTTCCAAACCACGCCTGTTAGATTTGGCACCCAACTTTCAGTATTCATTTCGGGGGTATTGGTGAAGATTTGGGAACCCGGGGCCAACTATTTTTGTGAATTTTCCTCGCTATGCATTGATTCCTTCTCCGTTGGCTTTCTAGATCGGACACTCTGATTTGTTATTCGTTGCACTGACCCAAGGTCAATTGGCAATTGGTGGACCAGTGCCGCTCGGCAAAGCAGGAGCTGATACGACCTCATCTCGGGTGCCACCAGCTGAACGACGCATTTTGTTGAAGGTTGGCACCCAATATACCTTCTTAGCAGATCGTGCATGCACAGGAATATAGAAAGTGATTCTAAGAAGATGAAATCAGATGAAACATGATGAAACCTGAAATTCTAGGGATCCAACAGCCTCAGCAAAGCTCATTTTTTTTTTCGGGACGCTTAATTCAAAGCCTACCCGGCTGCAGGGTCCTGAGTCCTCGACTCCCCAGGGCCTCCCGGCCCTGGGATGACCGGTACGACTTTCAGATAGCTGGTAATTTATGGCAATTTAATTGTAGCTATGAACAAAACGTGCCATTTGTAGATGATTAGCCTGGCAAAAACGAATTTCAACTCTATATCTATATATATATATATATATTATGTAAAACTGGTGATTTTCCATAGATCCCCATATGTTAAACTTCCAAATGGTGAGTTTTTATACTTTTCAAGGGTTGGCCTAAGCACGAAGCGGCAGCCCGGGATCTCCCCATGGTCCCAGGTAATGATGAGTCCATGCCACGGCAGAGGGAAAGCGCATCGCAGCACCTTGCATATATGGGACAGCTGATGATGTGTTGCAGTTAAGACCTGGGGTCCGGTAAGGCTATTTGATGTTAACTGTAATTAAAGTAAGTGTATAAATTAAGTGTATAACTATACAATATATACATGTATAAATTATATTTATATGTATAATAGTTAATGTTACTGTAATGAAACTAACTGTAATTAATGTTGATTGCAATCCAAATTATTTCAGTGTATTAGAGCCAATGTGATGTAAGTGTATAACTCTAGAGTGTTATATAGTCCCTGGCTATTATTGCAGTAATGATTACGGAAATAGGGTGTCTCGCAAATCGTGGATTATATAAATGTTGCGTTGCGGTGGCAGTTAGTGACAGCACGCACCGAGTGCACCGAGCACACTTGCAGAGCGTTGTAAACCATGATGAAACTAAGTAAAGCCGGACCGGATGCCATCCCCTGCTGTTTGACTTACTGTACAGGTAGGTTTTGAACCATCCCCAATTGAAGGTTAAGGTCTAGGTCACCATTGATTTACCACAGAACACAATGATAAATACATGCAATATCATGGGACCACAGGCATATATGCCCCAGTCACAAACCTGGGATCCTATCTTCATGCGATATACGACATTAATGCCCCAGTCCCTTGCCCTAATATGAGGCATACCGTCGGTCACAAAGTTTCTCTGTTGAATCCCAGGACACCGCGGTGAACGCACAAATTCCATGTCTGAAGTAGAGTAATTTGCCCGGATCAGTCCAGGTAGGTAATTAGTGGTAATTGTACATAGCATACGTAGGCGTCACCCCTGAAAATGACCAATCCGTTTTAAAACTGTTTAACATCAGGTAATCAGATGAATTTCAGGATTTTCCAAGGCAAAGGTTTTCCTTTTTTAGTGATTCATGAAATTCACATAGATTCACTACGACAACTCATGTTTGTAAGCGCAGCCTCATGAATCATCCAGAAGTGCCAGATTGGCTGATGGTTTCAAAGTTTCAGTTGTCATCACACATTTGGAATCCTTTGGAGGATAGGGAAGATGAACACATTTGAGTACAGTTGAGTATCATCAGCGGCCAGAGTCCAAGACATCAAACCTGCGAACTCCACGGGGTCTGCTTCTCCGGGAGATCGCTGAGGCAATATGAAGACCTTCTGCATCTTCCAGATGCACAGGCAGGGTGATTCAGAGGTGTTATGTGGCTGGGCGACCGAAATTGCTCGGCCAGCAGCCAACATTATGTTGACATCATGGTATCCAGTGGGTAACCATAACTTGATATTGACAAACCATGGGAAAATGCTCATGGGTGTTCCATGTCTATGTGGCAAGTGCTGTACTCAGTGTAGTTTATTGTAGGGGGCACCCACATTGAGGACACATAACAAGACCTCTAAAATGAGACTTTGTTGCCCAGGTATCATATAACTTTAACTCCTGGATGGTTGCGTGGCAATCATGAATTAACTGCTTTGGTCTCGGGGAAATCGACAGGAAGCAGTTCTTGTTTTGATCAAATTTAGAACTTAGAGGTTTCCTGGGAGATTTTCCCTTTATCCAAGTCTGAGACTGATTTGGAGTCTTCACCAGGTTTCCAAAGTGGTTTTATCATGTTTTATCCATCCATCTAATTGAAATCATTCAGCCAAATGTTGCGTTGTTGGTAAGACACCACGCAACTAAACGGCTCTTGAAATCCTTTTGAAACCTTCCTCGCACCCATTGAAACCTGTTATAAAACACTGTAAACATATTAAAACCCTTCGTTAAAACCCCCTTTGACACTCTTCGTTAGAGCTGCCTGAAACCTCTTAAGCCTCCTAAAAATTGATCCCTCTCCAGGCGGCTTTTCGTCAAGGTTTCCTCGCTGAAGCCGCTGCCTGCGCTGCCTCCTTCGCCTGGCTGGTGCTAGGCGAGACACATCGGGATGTCACCTCCATGGATACGAAATGTGGAATGATATGGAGGTTTTCTAAGTTATGGGGGATCCCAAAATGGATCGTTTATTTCTACTGAAAATCTTATTTTTTAATGAAAGATTGGGGGATACCCCCAGTTTAGGAAACCCTCATATCATGTAATTAAATGTGAACGGAAAGATATATTTAAAAAAACAGGCAAACACATGCAAAAACCCACTATAACATCATGACAGTAGTCTAAACAAAAACATGTATGCAGTGTTAATTTGCTGGAGCTTGAGCGACAAAAAGTGTAGATCTATCAATGCAAAGCCGTGATGGTTTAACATTTAAAAACTCGGATGTGACAAACCCAAACATTGAGATTGGAACTACCCTCTGGTAAACTAACATAACTATGGAAAATCACCATTTTCAATGGGAAAATCCACTATAAATGGCCATTTTCAATAGCTATGTTAGTTTACCAGAGGGTAATTGGAACTGATGGCAGCAGCCATTCTTTCAAGGTTCTCGGCCACTCAGCCACTAACGCGGCCAGGAACCAGCTGGGTGAGTGCGGGCACGGAAGCCTGCGTAGATTCGGCGCCGCACTTGTGGTCGCTTTGCGGGTAACGGGCGGACGGGGGCGACCAACAGAAACGCCTTCTTGCTATTTAACAGTTTGCTATGGACAATGGATAATGGTCCATTTATAGATGATGTATGATGATTTACCGTTCTCAAAAAAAATCATATAGGATTATACACTATAAGCATCTATAAGCCATCAAACTCACAACAAAATGAGAGATTCAGCAACACAAATTGTGGTAGAACCAAGCAACATGGGAATACACCAGTATAGATGACATGAGAACTGGATAGACCTGGTACAAAGAAGACCTTCAACATCTTATCCTTGCACCATGTTTTTTTTGTTGAACCATTGCCACAGTATATCCATTTGTTAGCCATGCTTCATATCATCCCATGGCTGGGAACTCCCCGAAGTTTTTTTTTTCGACATTTGAAAGGGAAACAATCTATATACCCGGCCTGGTAAACATACAAAAAGCGACATTGAACATGGCCCAGTCGAAATAGTGGATTTTCCCATTAAAAAATTGTGATGTTCCATAGCTATGTTAAATTGCCAGAGGGTAAAATGATGTGATTTTCACGCATGTTCATGCATTTTCACGGTAGCGGGGACCAGCAGTTCGAATATGAAAGTTAACATATCGATCGCCGCGGAAGGACTTTGCAGATAGAATATGCCAAATGTGGGGTGCCAAATGTATGTTAATGTATTTTTAATGGTATTTTCATGTTTATTTACACCAGAGGGTCATCCTCCAGGGTCTGTTGGTGACCCGACCCTTCCAAGGTATTGGTCCTACTTCCTGGTAGTGGTGATGTGGTCCTCCTTGGGGACCGTGACCATCGGCCTGATCGTGCCTAGACCCAGGTGGTTGCAGCTAGATGCAGCTAGCATAGTTAGTGTGGCTTTTAGGCTTTTGTCAGTTTAAAAACATCGTTTATTCATCATTTATATCATTTTATATCAGCAAATGCATGGAATCATTGGAATCTACATCATTATACATCAACTCCCCAATCGCTGGCCGCCTTTGGGCACCCGTTCTGAACCCATCTCAGGTTTGCGCAGTTGCAATGATTATGGTGGGTAGCAAATCGCCCTAGGGAAACCGCACGGAGGCGAGAAAAATCCTTGGAGATCCCAGGAAGCTTAGGTTTCAGTGTTCTTTCCCGCCAGTATGAAATATCCCCTTGGAAACCTTAGTATTGAACCTGACCATTTTGTTGGGTCATGTTGGCTCGTTTTTTTTTGTTTTTTTTGCGGAAGTAAAGTCCAAACTGTAAGCAGAGGGATTTTCCGGGCTATGATGATCCATTTTGAGGTGCCATTGCCGCAACCGCAGACATTGGTCCAGAAAAAAGCAAACACTTATCCAATGGAGAAAGTGTCAGATTCATATTGATGTGCCGCATGCCTGAGAAAAATACAGCACCTGCTACTGATAAGTATACTTAACTAAGTGACAATACATGTTCGTAGCTAGCAAATGCACATGTTGCCGTCCTTGACTGGGATTTCCAGGGCAACATATCATGGCATTTGTTCGCCCTTGATGTTGTCGGAGTCAGAGCTGACAAACAAGTGATTCTCCCTATGGCAGGGTGAGCCAATGTGACGTTGATGGTTTAGTTGGAGCAACGCATTTTTTCTGTCTTTTGCTCATGTGCGAGATAGAGTCATGACTACGAGATCCACCAACAGACTTCAGAGGATCCATTGTCCAAGCTGGAAAACCTCAAGAGCCCAGTTTTTTGCTGATTTCTGTTCTCAACATCTTAGCCATTGTTGGAAGTGCCCAATGATCCAATGTTTGTGATCCATTTTCATAACATGAAAATATAAGTGGGAGAACGTCGTTGAAGACATATGGATATATATGGTGTCACCCGTCCCTGGAGATTCACGATGCGAAGTGGCACCCCCAAAGTCTGCCTGGAAACGTCGGCAGTGGGGAGCCAGGACCATGGGTCACTGCGTTTCAGCGCGCGCCGACAAAAAAGGGTCCGCAGGGTGGCAGGGTGCGGAGTGAAGGCCCCGGAAGCATCATACACAGTATGATTGGCGGCTTTGATAACAACCTCACCTTGGTAGCTGCCTTAGAATTACCATCCTCAGGATAGAAGTGGATCAATTGGATCTACATGGCAATACATGATAACCGTTGGGAGGGTTTCAACCATTGCTTGGCCACCAAACAATAGATGTGTTGCCTCAGAATCGGACAAAATGGAAAGAATCGCCCCTGGAAATCCAAAAAACACATATCTATAATATCTATAATATATATATATAATATAATATAATACAATAAAATATAATATAATATATAATATAATATTTCTTTAAATTTGAAAGTGATATATACTCTTATGTGTATATATGTATCTGTACGTATATCATTGCACATTATGCAGGCAGTCACGTCTAGACGACCGGTGACGCCGACCTGGGATTGCCGAGGCGATTGGCGTCATGGCCTTCACCATGCTCAGTGGCGATATGCCCTTCCAGGCGGGGATCCCTTCGTGAGTTGACAAAGTTGGAAAACGATTTAATGGGATTTTATGGTGATTTAATGGGACTTTATGGTGATTTAATGGGACTTTATGGTGATTTAATGGGACTTTATGGTGATTTAACGGGACTTTATGGTGATTTAATGGGACTTTATGGTGATTTAATGGGACTTTATGGTGTTTTAATGGGATTTTATAGTGATTTAGTGGGATTTTATGGTGATTTAATGGGACTTTATGGTGATTTAATGGGATATTAATGGGATATACCCTCTGGTTATGACTAACATAGCCATGGTTTAGATGGCCCATAGAAATAGATGGTTTACCGAACTTAAACATGGTGATTTTCCATGGCTATGTTAAATAACCAGAGGGTAACTGTTATGTTGGGTAAATTCATATCATGGGAATGTCATGGGAATATGAAATATAGTGGGAATAACATTTGACTATAATGAGAATTATCGTGGGAAAACCATGGGAATGTCATGGGAATATGAATATAATGCGGGTAAAATAATGTCATTAATAAACCATCCGCCAGTCATCACCATCTTTATAGGCGGTATGTTTACCATTCCCAGTCATGGGTAGTTGACTCCTGGAGACTCCTGCAGATGGCGATGGAGAGAGAGATACCTAGCATAGATGGAACAGATGTCTAAGGAACGGAAATCACCAACTTTATGGTGGATTTACCAGGTTTAGCATTGGGATTTAACTAGGGACAATGGGTATAACATGCGGATACTCTGAGGTAAATTAACCTATAAATATAGATCTTAACAAAAAACATGGTACAACCCTAGGAACATGATCTAGTTTTATGCTAAACTTCCCACATCGAGTTTTTTTTGTGTTTCCTGGAGGGTAACTATACAAGTTTAACTGATGTTTATGGTGGGTATATTTCATGATGCATATATTATAAAGTTGAATTTAAGGATTAATAAAGCAACTACTGAACCATTTGAGGTGCCCACCTGGTCTAAACCATCACTGGCTGACGCCGCTGTGGTTATATATATATATATGATGTGGTTTTTTCAAAAAACAGGGGAAAACAGCCCAGCAGTGGCAAACTTTTTCTGATTTGGGAATGATGTCAATTTGCCCACATAGAAGCAAACCCAGCCATCAAATAAACACTTTATGAGTCTGAGAGTCAAGAAACAAATCCGGTTCACCGTGGAAACCAGATTTGATTCAGCAGAAACATGAGTTTAGTCCTCAAAAGACCTTCGCCGGCATAGACAGAAACAGAGGTGGAACCTCAAAAAAGGGTTTGGATTTGATGTTTTAAATATATACTATTGTGTTCCTGGCCATTTGAGGGTTCTTTGGTTGGGTTGCGTGTGGAACAATCGGGGGGGCAGCAACAATGGAAATGCATCACAAGGAGTATACAACTGGACATACTATCATCGAACATGGCATTGCATATACGGTAATTATTATTTATACAATAATATATATATATATATATATATATACATATGTATGTATCATATGTATAACATATATGTAACATATATATCACATATATACAGTAACTTAAATGTAACATATATCATACCTGGATGAATCTGATCATGACCTCATTTCGTGACGTGGCTGGATCGACGGTTTTATCCCCAAATGGCCCAACTGTTCAGCTCTACTGAAATAGTTTAACTCAGTTAGATTAGAAGAATGATAATTTTTCATAATGCGAACCGTGAAAAAAAAAGCTGAAAGTATGTCAAATTACCAGAAGGGATGATCATTTTTCTTGTTGATATCCCATTAGATCCCATTAGATCCCATTATATCCCAATGAAAATCCTCATTAAATCACCATAAAATCCCATTAAATCACCATAAAGTGCCATTAAATCACTATCAAATCCTCATTAAATCACCATTACATCCCCAAATTCGAAAAATCCACGGGGATTTGCACAGCATCCAACCAGCAGAAAAACCCGAGGCCTCCTCTCTTTCCGAGCTCCGCGAGGCCCATGCGAACCTTGGATCTGGGATGATTCCTGATGGAGAATACCCCCTGGCATCATGGGATTTATGATGATTTAATGGGATTTTATAGTGTTTTATGAGATTTTATAGTGATTTAATGGGATCTATGGTGATTTAATGGGATTTTATATATAATGGGATATTAATGGGATATACCCTCTGGTAAAACATACAAAAAGCTATTGAAAATTAACATTTAATTTATAGTGGATTTACCCAGCTATAACATGGTGATTTTCCATAGTTATGTGGCTGTTTACCAGAGGGTATTTCAATTGAATGAGTCATGAAGATCTGTAGATTTCTGTAACTGTTAGTAGCTGCCAAATATAACCACAGATTTTTGCATCTCCCTGAATTTGAAGCAATAACCAGTGATGGCAGTTCCTCCGCAATCCCTCCAAGTTTTTTGTTTGGCTGATTCTTTTAAACTTGATACAATGCTCCAAGCCAAATCCCTCGTGTGAATGCGAAGATTTGGGGTGGATCATGTCAGGGACTCCACCACAAACTACCTGATGGTCAAATTGATTGGTTGGTCCTAGACCTGTGTGACAGTCAGGGGCATTTCTGCACTGCTCCACTCACAGTTTTTCCTCGCGAACCTAGCAATGTCAATGCATTCAAAAATGTAGGATGCCACAATGCCTTAAGAACCGGTTTCCCTGATCAAAAACAATGGCTGCATGTGGCTGCAAGGTTCCGCACTTGTTGACACACCCAAATCAACGATGCGACACGGAGAATTGCTTGGGTCATTTTGGGGCGGGGGGAAATTCCATGAAATTCCCAAGCTGCTCAGCCCCAGGAAACCCTTGGCCACGGAAAGCATTTTCAGCCACGTGACGCCCCAAGTGAAATCGCTAGTGCTGGGCTTGTTGGATGCAGATCAGGAGCACCGGGTGGACTTCGTAGGTCGGCCGAAAGGGGTCTCCAAAGAGATAGAAAACACATGTTCCAGGATGTTGTAGATCATATATGTGGGGGATTGTTATATTATAAATCGGAATGTGTGATCAGTGATCATTCTTTTTGGTGTGGAACCATCCCATCTCATGGGTTTCCTGTCAAGTGAAGGGAACATTGACAAAATTCATGATAGACACAATCAATCTGTTCCTGCACAAGCCCTTCCCCTAATACCCCGAATCAAAACCCTGGTTTAGTTATCAGATGTTTTCATTTCTGAGTTCCATTTAGGGGAATTTCCAAGGGAAATCATCAGGTTTATCCAGTAGGTCACCCAAACGAGGGGGAAAAGGATCTACCGTCCCTGAAATGGTTCTGTTTTAAACATAGTTTAAAGTTTAAAATCAACCTATAGCTAGTCCTCCGGTAAATTATGGAAAATCCATGGTTTTCACTAGGCAAAGGATCTAGCAGGGCGTCGACACCCCCCAGTCAAGGAGAAGCGTCTTACCGTGGACCAGGCTTTGGAGTTTTTTGGCTCACCAGGCCATGTGTTTTTTTGTCTAAGGCTTGATTTTACAAAAGATATAACAACATTATATATATATAGATAGATATATAAGACATAATATGAAGATTCATGATTCTAGCCAATAATCCTTATTCATGATATTTAGGGCAGCACATCAATCACATCCCTGGATATCCCTGGTGGCTTCATGACCTTTAGAGGAATGTGGGAGTTAGACGGTGGTGAGCTGCAAGGTACCGGGATATGGTGTAGCCAACAAAGGCGGTACTGTACCAATCATTGGTGGCTTCGGTTTCTTCATTTTTTCATACTGAATTGGGAAAGTAATCACATTGTGATTCTTTTGTTTGGGCACATGGGGCACTTCTTGAGAGCATCATCACATTTGAATTACATTTGATGTTTTTTCCGCCCTATTGAGCCCTGGATATCCATGGTTTAGTCGGTTCGATGATCAGCTGACCTGTTGGGTTAACGGCACCGTTCACCCTGGAAAATCCCAGATCTTGGGTGGATTTGGGTGAACTCACTAAGATTTAAGTGGAGATCTAAGGCTTAATCTAAGGGTGCAATTGATGATACAGTAAAGCCCAAATATCATCAAATATCATCAAGTAAGGTTTGATGGTTCAGAACCTCTTGATACGCAGGGGCAGGACACCTGGGGGACTTCCACCACCAAGGCTGTTGGAACACGACCGCTGCCTGACGGATGGCAGTTCAGGCAAGTTGCCCTTGAAGGTTCAGCGGGTCAAGAGCCAGTCCTGGAGTTGCTCAGCAGGATGCGGGATCCGACAGAATCTCCATGATTTTTCCAAAATCCCCACCCTGTGTATGTTAAGTATTCGTTGGTGATATCCCTGAGGTTGCATTCCAGTACATACATGTACATACTATTACTATACTACATATATATATATTATATTGAAAAACATGCAAATCCATGTAAATCCATATTTGTACATGTTCCACTTTGGAACACGCCCAAAAAAGCTCTGCCGACCAAGGTTTTTGTCCTGACCTGAAACCACCGGAGGCACACAACGGAGTTTATGGGGCCGGAGTGGTGTGCGGGATATGACCAAGCATTGAGATTCATGTAGCACACAAGCACAAAATAGATAGAATCGTTGTAAACTGGACACATGAGATTTGAAAACGATACCACCTTTTGAACATGCTTCTATCTTTTGGGGGTTCCTATGCATGATGGATGTACTGTACATATGTGTACAACCCATTTATGGTACCAAAGGGGATTGTTGTTTATGGGGCTTGCCGGTTGACCCCGTTGCATCCGCTTGTTCATCATAAAATTTCCCTGAAAAAAAAGTTTAAGGCACACCACTTTACCTTTTCGGACGCACTCAATTATATGATTGCTTTTGCTGGCAAAAAAATGGATAGAGAGAGATAGATACCGCGAGATAGCGATGGACAGAGAGAAAGAGAGAGAGAGAGAGATGATGATGGATACCTCGAAGGAATCGATGGTCATAGTTACACCAGAGAATATCCCGCAAGATGCGATCATTCTTTTGAAGTAGTGCATACATGTATAAGACGTCGGGAAGGGAGGTTTGTGTTTTCTGTTTAAGACCACCTTCAATGGTTTTTGCTGTTCATATCTTGAGTGGAAAGGTAGGGCATGTCCAGCATTTCGATCAGATCACTCCAACAACAGCCTCAGCATTCGACTACACCAAGGTTTTGTAAGTTTATGCCATTCGATCTTATGTCAGCTGGGAGATTCTTTATATTATTGGTTCTCCTGTGACTCGCGATTGCACATTGAGGAACTGAGGCTGCATGGAAGAGTTATCCTTGGCTCAGTGATGCATTTCTGTTCATTTCACATCTATTTTGAACAACACAAATCTGCTGATACAAAAAGTGATAGTAACCCTAACCCCCATAAAAATAGAGAAGTAGTTCTCTACGAACATAATAGTGATAGTGATAAAGAAGACCTTTTATTATTTGTTTGGGGGTTACTACATTGCATACCTGCTACTTCATGATGTTGATGATGTTGCATGTGTCCGCTGCTCGCAACCCTTCAAATTTCCCTAGGTGAAGACATTGTACCTTATCCGTCATGGTGAAGCAGCGGCTTGACATGTGGATGTTGGGCGATGACTGCATGGGGAACGACTAGAAATCACCAAGCAAATGGAGGTGTTGAATGGGCAAATCACCTATATGGGCCACCTTTTGTACTAAAAAACAACATTAAACTTTCAATCAGCAATACATTGGAACTTTGTGAGGTTCCAATCTATATAGTGGTGGTCGTGCCCCCATCAAGCCTCAGGAAATCTCAAGGTTCAGACCCCTCGCTCAGGTGCACAACATTAAAGAACGACAAGCCATGCAGAGCGCCAAAACTCAGGTCGCTTGTCATTTACAGACCCTGCCGGTTACCAAAATCTGAATCTGAAGCTGGAAATTCTTGAAATTGGCCATTGCACGCCACTCTCACATCATATCCAATTTGGATCAATTTGGGGAATCGTTGCTCAATCATGTTTCAAAGGATTCCAAGTAAAAACTCCTGTGGGGCACGTTCCTTAATGAAGAGTCTTTGATTTGACACGGCCAGAACCGTGTCTCTGAGACGGCTAGCCGGGACTTTGCAGTTCATGTTTTCTTACCCAATTTTGGTATATCGTTTTTTTCAAGATCTCGGAAAAAATACATCCTGTGTCATATAGTATACAAACAAATATCGGGATACAGATGTATATAGACTAATGTAGATATGGAATGATATACACAGAGGTTGGTACGACAGGGACAATGATCCCAACAGGCTGCCCACTGATGGATGGTTAAATCTCCTGATGACGGACAGCAAGCTATGTGAAATGTTGAAATGATGTAAAGCACAAGAAGATCTTGCACGATCGCCTCTAGCAGCTCTAGCAACCCCAAAACAGATAGACACACATAAATATATATATATACATTAAACACATATAATCATACTTATGTGATATGTGTTTTTTTTCTGACATGGGCATTTTTTGCGAGATGCTATATATATTATGTCTATATACATATATATATATATATATGTATATTATATATATATGTATGTATATATGTATATATATATATGGGTAAATTATAACGACCTCACTGAGACCTCACTGGAATCATGGTTAGTGAGGGAAATCATCCCCCTTTTATGGCCTTAAGATTCAGGTTAGTGAAATATTATAATTTACCCAGATATACCCTCTGATAAACTAACATAACTATGGAAAATCACCATTTTCAATGGGTAAATCCACTATTTCTATGGCCATTTCACCATGGGTGGACAGCCATGGTACCATGGTACCACTGGCGAGGCCATGATGGAAGGCTTGACGCCCAGCTCCAAGGATTTCCAGCAACGGGTCGAAGCTGCCAGGCGGCGGGGGCGCAAAAAAAACCATGCGATTTATGTTGTTTTTACATGGTTTTTGATGGATTTCTATGGATTCTTGATGGATTTTTGATGGATTTCTATTGATTGTTGATGGATTTCTATGGATTTTTGATGGATTTCTAGAGATTTTGATGGTTTTCTATGGATTTTTGATTGATTTCTATTGATTGTTGATGGATTTCCATGGATTTTGATGGATTTCTATGGGTTTTGATGGATTTCTATTGAATGTTGATATGGATTTTTGATGGATTTTTGATGGATTTCTATTGATTGTTGATGGATTTCTATGGATTTTTGATGGATTTCTATGGGTTTTGATGGATTTCTCTTGATTGTTGATGGATTTCTCTTGATTGTTGATGGATTTCTATGGATTGTTGATGGATTTTGATGGTTTTCTATGGATTTTGATGGTTTTCTATGGATTTTGATGGATTTCTATTGATTGTTGATGGATTTCTATGGATTGTTGATAGATTTCTATGGATTGTTGATGGTTTTCTATGGATTGTTGATGGTTTGCTATGGATTTTTGATGGGTTTTCTATGGATTTTTGATTGATTTCTATTGATTGTTGATGGATTTCTATGGATTTTTGATGGATTTCTATGGATTTTTGATGGCTTTGAATCGATGTTTATGGGTATTTGTTGCGGATTTCGATGGATTTTGAAGTTTATGTTTGGCTGGCCCATCAATGGAATGACAGCCTCGGACTTATGAATTTCAGGGTCTTGACCTGTAATTATCCCCATGTGATTTTTCAATGCTTCTGGTGACATACTTCAGTTTTTTATGGCTTACTGGTATGGTGTTTGGAGAAGTTTCGGCTGACGTTTACTTTGGCTCTTTGAATTTGTGACACCCTCTTCCTTGAATCTTGACCCTGGACCTAAGTGTTTGCAGTTCTCATCATCCTGAATCTGATGTTAGCAGGGTTCGGGGTGTGATCCAAATTTTGGCTGTTGATTTCTGTTGGCTCATCGATCCTCACATGTTTACTGGTCAAGGCGGCAGGATGGATAGGATGCCCCTCTCTCGTTTTCAAAGTCCTAAATTGGTTGGATAGAACCCATGTTCTAGTTTACCAAACCTATGGGTGTAGACTATGAATTTGAATTTATGCACATGAATAATCATAAATGCATTTATATAGATACATTTAATTATATAATATGTACATACAAAAATTTGATTTGATCCCACTTGATATATATATATATATGGAATCTATTTAATTTCTAAATGATCGACATGACATAGTGTTAAGTCAAGTCCACAATTTTCATCATCCATAGATAACAGTTAAACAAACACATGTTGTTGCAACACAAATCCATCAAAATCCATAAGTATCCTTGAACATTATTGATAAGCAATTCCAGAAGAAAAACCCTAAAACTTAAGAACACAAACATCAAATTCCACAAGAAAATCCCTAAAAATCAACAAAATCCATCCAATTCCACAAGAAAATCCCTAAAAATCAACAAAATCCATCAAATTCCATAAGAACATCCCCAAAACATGTACAGAATCCATGAAATTCCGGTGATTTCTTCACCCAAAAAAGACCTGCCACGTGTCGTTGTCGACAACGAGGCGCAACGTGCTGCTGGACGAATCACTGCTGGACGCCGCGCTGTCGCCCTCGGGGAAGATGCAGGCACTGGACGCCCTGGCGGAGATCAAGAGACTCACCATGCGCCTTGAAGGATGTTACACGTATTTTATGGGGAAGTAATGAAATGATTATTAATGGGTAATAATTGTGAATCATTGGTAACAAGAGATAATAACATATGATAATGGGATAATGATGGGATACTAATGGCTAATCAATTGGTAATCTATGACTGGTTGGTGGTTTGGAACATGAATTTTATTTTCTCATATATTGGGAATGTCATAATCCCAACTGACTTTCATATTTTTCAGAGGGGTTGAAACCACCAACCAGTATATATAATCAAATGGGATATATACTATACATATGCATTTGTTTATATATGTATACATTGTATGCCGTATATCTAAGAACCTAGATGTGATATATAAATATGTATATTTGCAACCAACAACTGGGATACACATATGTAAATGTAATTAAATGTCTATATGTACATGTATATATAGGGCAATAGGCAATAGTGGGATAAACATGGGACAATAATGGGATAGTCATGGATGAGTATGGAATAAGTATAATAAACCGTCCCCAGTAGAGGTTTATGAAATTGGGTAACCAACCGATGATACCTCCATATATTTATATACAATGGGGATAGTGCGGTAAACCCAATATTGGTGTGATATCGTGTGGATATTATATAGAATGGGATAATATGGGATATCATGGAATAATAGTGTGACAATCATGGATCATTATGGGGTAGCAGATGATAACATAATATTATATATATATATGTATGGAATGGTGACTACGATTACAGTATGTTACATCTGGACATCGGCCCTGAGGCAAGGTTACCCGCAACCCACGGCCATTTACGTGTCGCCCTTGCAACGGACCTTGCAAACGGCGGCCATCCTCTTCCCGGAACATCCTGGGATTCATGTCGCTCGGTCAATGTCACTGTGAGGCCGTCCATTGGGGAAATCGCAACCGTTGACACACGTAACTTGCTCAACGTTTGGGTTGCTTGAAGGATCATTCTACTCATAATCTTACTGTAGTGGGAGGTCAAGAACCCCGAGTTAGTAAGTCCTCAAAGCGTGGTTGTCTCAATTCTCAGTGGAGAACGTTGGCGACAGCCATGGTTACCAATCAATCCACCAGGTTTAAGTTGGTTTGTAAACCCGCTACATGTAATATACAGTGTACATATCTATAGACATTGAATCATATACACGATAAACCCATCCATTTTCCTACAGAATCCTGTATATATATATATGTACATTCAACAAATCTACAGCTAGTTGCAGGCAGTCAAACTCCAATATGTTGTGCTGGGTGAACTCACATTTGTTGTTGCTTATATAAGCATGCATTGCTACTTGGAGGATCATCCCACTTGGTAGCTGCTTAGTAAGCTTGCTTGATAAGTCGCCTGAATAGATTGCTATCCGTGGGGATGATCCTCCAAGTCAATTCCATGATATTCCCATTGTATTCCAATAAAGCCACTAACACAACTACAATACACATATAGAACAACAATTAAAACAGCCGAAAAACAAAAAAACTTAAAGAACACCGACACAAATAACTAACCATATCCATCAAAATATATCAAAATATCAACACCACATGAGAAAACACAATTTTCCCCGTTGGTTCCACTCCCCCGCCACCAGGTCCGTGAGGAACTGCGTGAGCGTCGGACAGGTTTGCCCTGTGACCAGCGTCAACGGGCGGAGCCTCGGCGGAGGAACTTCGTTCAATATAGGATATTTGATATATGTGATATATATATATATATATACCCTTTGGTTATTTAACATAGCCATGGAAAATCCCTTATAAATGGAGGTTTTAATGGGAAAATTATCTATAAATGGGCCATTTTCCATGGCTATGTTAAATAACCAGAGGGTATATATAATTAGATAGATATGGATAATTATATTATATATGTATATGTATATGTATGTATATGTATGTGCGTGTAATTCCAAATGCATGAATGCATGTAATATGATGAATATACAATGAAATATATGGTGAATGCCTATATCAACATCTGTTTTACCAATATATTTGATTGGTATCAAGTCTCATTCCATTGCACCAGACATTTGGGATTCACCATTTATTACATATATTCCATAGTATATTGTATTTCCATATGTTTAACCATTAATATGTTCGTTCGTTGGGTTATATTTGTTGCGGTTGTTCCATGTATGTGTAATTGGGATTGATGGGGTCATAGTCATCAGTCATATTAACTCCACACAAAAAATATTAAGTCCCTGATTCCGTGCATCTTCCATGTGTATATAGGGATGGTTATTAAATGGTTAATTAACAGTTTATTTAACGGAAACTAAGGAGCAACTAATTGGGATCTTAACATTTAGAACGGGTATTTACACCGGAATAAATCTTGACCCTTAAAACAGCCCATTTTTGCTGGAAACTAATCTTTCAATTTAGGACTCATGGCAGGGCCAACGTGTCAATTTGGGGAGAGTCATTTGGTATATATGTTGTATGATTATGAATCGATGATAATAACCACACATTAAACTCCATTTGGATATGATATGTAATGAATTATCACTTTGTCATGGATAATATATTCAGCCTTTGAGGACTCCTCATGGTCCGCTCTAGGGCGGTTTGGCGGAGCACCGTACATGAAAAAAAACAAGGTTGGTATAAACCATGCCCAAATGGTATGTTGCTTATGTTTACCACATTGTTGTACATAATGATCTATAACATGACAAGAGCCTTTTCTCGTGCATTGCAGGTCTAAGTTCAGCCACTTGATCTGATTGGATCAAATCCAGGTGCTCAGCAAGCTTCCATATATGTGTGTTATAAATAAATATGTATATAATATATATATATAATATATATAATATATATAATATATATAATATAATATAATATATATATGTATGTGTGTGTGTCTGATTTCATAAATTTATATATACACATGTTTTCCAATTGTTTTTTGGATATATGTATATATATATATATATATAAATATGTGTGTGTGTGTCTGTGTGATTATAAATGTATATATATATATGATTATGATGATGATGATGATGATGATGATCCAGACTGTTCGGAAATTTGGTTCAGCTGCGGTGCATTACCACCTGCCTGGGTCCCCTGTTTCTTTTCAGGATTTAGTGGCAATGCGACAGACCTTCAACTTCATGTCCTTTGAGCCTTGGTCCAATTGCTTGGTGAGTGGCGAATGAGTGGTGAATGATGGGATAGGGTGACTTTTTTCCACAACAGACTTGGATCTGCGATTTGTCGATGTTTTTTTCCCAGTGGGAAATCCACTAGAAAGGAGAACTTGTTCTTCCTTTCGTCTATACATATAATTATGTAATTATGCATCTGATTAATTGATTATATATATATAGGGATATATAGGGAATATTTTTTATATCTTGGGGTTCCTTGCACAAGCAAGTCCAAGAATAGAGGAACCTATTTTCGGGTGCTTGCTGACATGTGGGAGACATATTGGGAGGGATGACAAACTCCAATTCACTGATCCCACACTGTACCCTCCAGTAGTGAAACATGGCAATGGAAAATCACACATTAAATGAAGGTTTATAGATGGAAATCCTCTATCAGACTCTATTAATGGGTGATTTCCCTGCCATGTTTGATGGCCCGAGGATCAATTTACTTCGATGATGGTCTTATCAACAATTCCAATCGATCACGGATTACCCGGCCAGCCATGTTTGATTGCCGGAGCTGACCGTAGTAGTTTCGTGCCACTATGTGCCATTCTTGAGGGAGGTGCGCAACGTGGTTTGTTTGCCTCTATGTTTCGCGGCCAAAATGGTGATCCAACTAGCCAAAACGGTGGTGGTGGTGTATCTTGGAGACGTACTGCAGTGGATCATACCCTCTGGTAATTGAACACAGCTATGGACAATCGCCACTTTTGAGGCAAATCATCGATAAGCGGCAATTTTCCATAGCATGTTTGTTCGATTACCGGAGGGGAATGGTATTCTTCCAGGCTGTTTCGCCCGAAGCTTTTCGGATCCCTTCACTCAAACGAGAGATTTCCTGCAAAAGAGCCTGCTACCAGTTTGGTGCTAATAGTTTTCCTGTGTTTACGTGAGATCTCAGTGACAGATCAGTGCCAGAGTTGCCGTGCCATCTTCTTTGGCTCGATGACGGATGAGGACATTGCTGTGGCACACGAAAGCCAACGCGCACGGAGGTGTCATGCCGCGACAGCACAGACCTCGGCATATTTTACACTGGTACCTTGCATCCATCCACGTATTACCGTATCTGCAACTCCGCGATGGTTCACATTGAGTTCAGAGATGTATATGTATATCTATATATGATCGATTATAAGTATAAATATTATTATATACATCACGCCGCGGTTTCAAACTTTTATATGGCACTCATAAAAAAATAGGTCGCTGATGATCATTGAGGATCATACTACCATTTCAGGAATCACCATTCATCACCTATCACAGAGCACCCCCCAACAAGATGGAAAACACAAATAAATTCCTACTACCATAATGATAAATCACCGGTTTTGTCTTGTTTTGGTTAACTAATGCCATTCACCTAGTAGGAAACACCCCCAGACACCATGGTTTAGTAGGGGAGATACACAAATTTATTTGATTTTGGGACCATAGAATGGATTAGAATGGGGTGTTTAGTATTGGGGGAATGGGGATTATATAGCAGAGCATATATACTGTAACTTGGAATGCGCTAGGGTAGAGCCACATTTCTTTCTGCAATGCTATACTGTATATATATATGCATACAGAATGCTCTACCCTAGAACATAGGGAATAATCACATCCCCTATATAATATATAAAATATAAATATGTTTTAGAATTAGGACAAAAACTAGTGGAATAGATTTGTAATATACATATATATATATATAAATATTTACACTACACATATTAGAATTAGAACAAAAACTAGTGGAATAGATATTTGTAATATACATATGATATATATATATATTTATATTATTGAAATTAGTTGTTACACTATAGAAAAGAACTGTTCCAAACTATTCTCGCGATGCGTTCCGCCTCGTTGCCGACGATCTCACCAGGATGAGTTGAAGAGCCATGACCGACATCGCCGTGTGAGCAGCGAAGCTGAGACGGAGGACGGCGGTCACCCCTTGGGGACGCGTTGTGTCACCATTTGGGGAAGCTGCCAGCACCATCCATTTATGGTATTTGGGATTGTTTATTGAATTGAGCTTGGTACTGGGTTTAATGGTAGCTTAACGATGTTCCATTGCCATGTTTCTTTGGCAGAGGGTTCACATCTACATATATACATACCTACATACATACATACCTACCTACCTACATAGATACATACATACATACATACATACATCAGCTAGGACACTTGTTCCCATATGATTGTACACACATCGTTTGCAAATATATAGGTATAGACACAAAGGGTGGAACATGAGGATGCAATGTTATCCCCACGTTACTGTGGGTCCATGTCGGTGCCAGGATAAGGTTGAGCTACGTGGGCGACGCTTGGTCGATCGAAACATCGAAACTGGGGTTCGATGTTGATGAGGAACATGCAGTGATACATGATTTGGATCCATGTTTGGGAATATCTTGTTGTACATCTTTGCGAGGTATTTAAGCTGAAGAGGAACTAAAAATGGAAAAATCTGATCGCAAACTGGGATTGAACAAGGACCAAGTGAAACTGTAGGGTCTAAAGTTGATGGCAAATGCCAATATAATATTATCATATCTCTACCCATCGGCTTTGTGGATCTTCTCTCTCCCTGCGCGCAAGTCTACCAGAGATTTGGCAGCAGATGGGCCGAACATTTGGTATGGACTTGTAATATGGGGTCCATGCGTGGTTTCGGAGGCGTCATGCCTAAGCTTACGTTGGTAACTTTCGGCTCCTCTCCCCACATGCCATCATTCTAGCATACTTCTGAATGTGAAGGGATTGTGTGGCTTTGGATTCAATGAATTATGTCGGTCATTCCGGAGACGTTCCTGTTACAGCTGCCTAAATAAGTTCCCACTTCTGTTGGTCAAATTCATATGATTTCACGTTTGGCTTCAGAAGTAAAATTGTTGTCCTACTGCTCCAAACACCTTCGAAGACTGTAGTTGGTGTTGCTTTTCTCTGGATCCAACTGCTAAGACACAGAGTGTTGTTCCATCCCGATCCCAGGGTTGGGTCCGCCTTTAGGCACTGCCCTGCTCGAATCCTTGATGAGGGATCAGGCGGGGTTTTCCAACGCCATAGTCCCATAGTGGTGTTGTAAGTCCAGGGTCAGATACACACATGGACTGAGGGATGTATGGATGGATGGGTAGTGATAGAGATATAGATAAATAATGATAAAGATAGAGATATATTCATGGTGAATAGCTTATAGATGGACATAGACAGATGTAGATAGATAGATGTAGAATAGATGTAGAATAGATACGTGTAGGTAGATTTAGAGATGATAGATGCAGACAGATGTAGATAGATCTAGAGAGATATATAGATAGATCTAGACATAATATGTAGAACATGTGGATAGATGTAGATAGGTATGGATTGATGTAGACACACACATATATATATATATATCGGTATATATATATATACATACAAATAAAACATATACAAAATATATACATATATATACATATTTAAATACATACATATATATATATATCGATAAACATGCAGATCGATAGATCGATCAGTAGATAGATACATGAACAATATACAATGTATATATATATATGTATGTATATAGTTTGTATATTATTTATATATATATATATATGTAGTTAGATCATCCTTAAATGCTGTTATATGACATATACGTTAAGTAATTTCGTGATACATAATATAGATCACATGTGCCCGAAAGAATCAGGTCAGGATGATTGTACGCTGAGGAATACTGTGCCCGATTCAGTTTGACTGGTAGGGTGGAGCATGCATAAATCCCAGATATTGGCTGATGCAGTTGAAAAAACGTTGTGGTTGTCACCAGAGGTTGGGACATTGCAAATGCCTCTGGTCCTTTGCTCAAGTTTGTTGTACCCTCGGGTAAACATACAAAAAACTATGGAAAATCACAATTTTTAATGAGACAACTCACTATAAATTGCCATTTTCAATAGCTATGTTTGTTTACCAGACGGTATTGTTTGAACTTGCTGCAACATAGACTTTGAATGTTAGAAGCCTGCGCACGACCTTTGAGTTGGTATCGCTGGCTCTCTTTGCGTGTCACCCCTTTGAAAACAGATATCCTCTAGCTCTTTCAATAGCGTTACTTTGTTGCCCATCAGCAACCGTCTCTCTCCTACCTTACATGCACAACCATTTGTGCTAAAGAAGGGGTCCATCAGCAGGGCCCCCAGCCCCTACATCCGCTGTGCAGGCTGATAGCAGCCTGGCAGTCGTGACGCACAAAGGTTATTTGCCCCTTGGCTCAGAGATTGCACGACATGAGCAGCTTTATCATGTAAACGTGCCAGCTGGACACTGAGCATGTCCTAATTGAATTCAAATGATAGATCTACCCCATCAAAAACAAGATGGGTCATAGTCGCGGATGCCACCTGTGTCATCTATACTAATATAAGGTACTTGGGGAAATTTGCGTAATATCATACCTTTTGGTAATCTAGCATAGCTATGGAAAATCACGATTCCTACAGTAGTAGGTAAAAACAAATCAACTATACATGGCCATGTTCAATAACTATGTTAAATTACCAGAGGGTCACCAGTCAGAATGAAACAACACACGTCTTCGCCGACTTCGGCTGGAGCATGCTGGAGCCATGTGCTCAGGCGGGAATTGGAGCATGGACCACTGCAGAACCTCGATGCCAAGGTGTGGTGAAACATGTGGTGGAATCCCAATTGGAAGGGACGCCTGTGGTTGATGGTTGGTTGTTGGATATACTGTATATCCTTAAATAGCCTATACATATCCATCCATATCTGGTTGGTGGTTTGGAACATTGTTTATTTTTCCATAGATTGGGAATGTCATCATCCCAACTGACCGCTATTTTTCAGAGAGTTGACCAGATATTGATAATTAAAAAAAACAAACATATGCATAGGGTCATGCTGTCGATTTTGCTTTGATTTACCCTCTGGTAAACTAACATAGCTATTGACCATTTCAGGTCCATGTATAGACATCTCGTAATTTGTCGATGTACCATCTGGTTATTTAACATAGCCATGGTAAATCCCTTATAAATAAATTACTTTACTTCGTGTGATCCCCACCATGACATTTATACATTTTCTTACTGGCAAATCTTCTGGCATTCTATCTGACATATCTTCTGACATTCTATTTGACATTCTATCTGGCA
>Ga0126342_10000569_pt1 | contig 41979 bp, 41 predicted proteins | sample Cyp1metagenome_FD_92528 | JGI IMG/M metagenome (GOLD analysis project Ga0126342, IMG submission 92528) | Coral microbial communities from Lord Howe Island, Old Settlement Bay, Australia - Cyphastrea 1 metagenome | ecosystem: Host-associated > Invertebrates > Cnidaria > Coral ...
AATAAGGGTTTAATAAGGCATCTAATTATTTGGAAAACCTTGCATTTTAAAGCTTTATCACAAATATGGTTTCCTAAAGTAAATGGACCAGCTTTACTCAAAGAAAGGTGGAGAAAGGGTTTTGTTTTTTTTCAACCCCAAAAGTTGTTGGGCACAATAGAGTACCATCCAAACATTCATATTATTGAGTAACTCAGCCACTCATGAGGTATCACCTTGAAAATTTGTCTGGATGCTGTTTTTTAATACGGGCTGTTGCCATTTTTAAGGGGTCATAGGGCCATAATGGGCCATATATAATTTATATTCAACTTCTCTTTTTCAGGCTGAGAACAACAGTATTCCCATTGTTTATTGCCTCAGGCTCTCTGGTTTTTCCCGAACTTGCCATCCAGCCATTCCAGAAACCAACCAGAAGAATCCTCATGAAACATGAAATGATAAATTAACCACCAACGATTAACCATTAACCATTAACAATTGGGGGTTTCCTAAATATGATTTGGGGTACCCCCTACTTCAGGAAACCTCCGAAGCACCTTGTTGTGAGTGAGGAAAGTCCCAAGTCGTCACTTGTCGATGTCCAAGCATCGGCTGGGGCCGTTCAAGGCATACTGCACCACGTTCACCACCACCAGCACCGCTTGAACCGTCCAGAAGTCATGGTGAAAGCAAACCAGGAGCACCGACATCAACTGAGATGCCAAGTGAAAAATGGATGATCTGGCAAAAATAGCTAGTTTTTATATGTTTTTATCTTGGTTTATGAATTTATGGATGTTTATTCACCCAGTCATATGGTAATTTCATAGATAACAAACGACCCATCCAAAAATCTTCACAACGGTCATCCTCAAAGGTGACCTGAGCACAGCAGCCTGTGAAGGTAGAAACATCTGCGTCAATTTCATCCAAGGTTTACATGAACTACCCTCTGCTTGTTTAACATAGCTATGGAAAATGGACCTTTTATTGATGATTTAATTTACTTATCTATATAATATATGTATTATCTTATATTGATTTACCTATCAAAAATATCTAAAAATGGCGATTGTCCATGGCTATGTTAAATAGCCATAGGCTAAGTCTTTAATACGCCTGGCATTCAAACAAACCTCTCAACCTCTCACCACTTCCGACTCATTCCGATTCGTCACCATGGCCGTGGGCAACACCAAGAGGGTCAGCAGAAGACCACCGCGTTCCACCAGGCCCCGCAAGCCGCACAAGGAAAGCCTCAGAACATCGGCGTTTAAATGCACCGGACTGGCTAGAGATGATGTAACCAGAAAGTAATTCATCTATAGGGTACTCAAACTTTCTTGGAGATGATATCATGATATCACTATCCTTGCTATGATAGTCCTTTTCTTTTTTTTGGACATTGCTTTTGTATCGTGGTCTCTAAACCCAAACCCTAGTGGGCGCCGATCATTCCCAAACCTCACAGAATCCCAAGCGTTTTAAAGGTCTCTTCCCTTTCCCTTCACCCCGAAAAAATTCGGGGCCCATAAACTGTATGCGTTACCCAACTAGAAATATGAACCCAGGATTAATAACACCCTATCATATTTATCCATTGGGGGGTTGCTACTTATAGATAGGATAAGTTCATTCCTCATCCCATCTTGCACCTCCAGGCCCCGCCGCTCTAAACAGAGCCCAGGTGACAGCATGGCGCCAACTGTGTTGGCCACATTGCACCACGCAAAAAAAGACGTGCGCCTTGGGCGCCATTGAAGAAACCACAAACACCCAACAGATCCAAGACAAGGTCCATGTTCAAGCCTAAACCTAGGATTCATATGGATATATTATAATATATATCATAATATATATATATACATCGTATATATATATATACATACACAGTATATAGATCTTTGAGTTAGTTTTCGAACGCGTTCAGCACTGAACATTGAAACGATTCCCAGTTCTGATCCAGAACAGGGTGCAGGTCATGGCTGTGCGATGCTCGCCATATCAAAAGTGTTGTGATGAACATAGCCTTGCTTTTAGTAACCTATCTGTGACATATCTGCGTCATATCCCCAAAGGCATATCATCTGTAAGTCTAATTATGTGTTCGTTCTATCTGCTATGATTTTTTTCAACCCTGAAAAGACTAGACGGAAGAGGCCAGACACGATCACTGCTACCCGGGGGAACGCAATTTCCACCCCTCCTTCGCCGCGGCGCTTATCGGTGTTGCCAGGAATCTCTACACCGTGGATCTTCTTTGGCCACCGCTCCTCGGGAAAGGGATATCACTTTGGAACGAAAGTTTAAATGATATACAAGTACAAATGAGATACAGAAAGGGATAACGATAGCTTTACAACCTCAATACTACAAATAAACACAAATATTATACAACTACAAATGACTGATAATGACTGTATAATTGTATAATTGTATACAACTACAAATGACTAATCGTAAGATATTACAAGTCAAACTTATTCATGGATACTGTAGACTGTAGTAGTTGTTGAAACTTTAAAAAGATAGGTCCATTGCTAACCCAATTTTGATCCATACTCAAGCAATGTAATTAAACAACACCCTCGCCCACTTGTGCAACACTAGGAACAACTCTAGAGTGACGAAATCTGCACCAACCCACTGTTTTGATGAGAAACATACAGAACACATGCTGTTATCTTTTTCTCATAAACCAAGCCAGCGTTAATGCTGATTCCTCCGATCCCAACTATACGTAAGAGTCATTGCTTTTCGGATGACCAAACCAGGGATGTCAGCTGCCCGACGATGCTGGATGTTTGATGGACTTCAACGTGATGATTTGCTGCTTCGCTTCAGCTTATTGTCCATCCAACATCCAGCAATGCAAATCCCTGATTTGCTGTCTGCCACGGTTCATTGATCAACGCAGTACCCTGATAGTCCAGCAAAACTCGTGGCACCAGGTGAGCACAGGCCACCCAAAAGATTCCAGCCACATAGGGTCTCGACAAAATCAATGCCTCATGGACAGGTGCAGAAGTGCATGGAGGTGCCATCCAGAATGCTATTTGTTGGTAGCAGACATGAAACCATTGCAACGTAATATGATGTAAATGGTTGAAGAACATACGTATACCAGCATGTATATTGATTATATATCTAAAATATGTCTTTATTTTACGTGCAATATATTAATATGTAAATGTATCCAACACAAAAATAAATATGCATGAAACGATACATAATAGACACACAGCATCTCTATGATCATGATCACATGGCACGAATGTGTTCCATGATTCCATGTGTTCCCTCCATCCCCCGACCCCAAACAAAACAAACAGTTGCAAAACAAATGATATGGATAAAGTGACTACCCATGATATGGATGAACTAATCATCAATCATGACTCTTGGATTGATATGGATGAACTATGATGGACTAATTACTGTACACTCATACACCCCATGTTGGGTGGTTACTCCATCGAGGATTTTTAGAGCAGTGCTCACATCAAATGCCGCCCTGTTTGGGTTTGCAGCATCCTAAAATCTCAAGATTTATCATCACTTTCCTGATTGCAGTTGCCAATTCTGTAATCCCCCAAATTTCAGTCATCCCCATCACCACTGTAGCGTTGATTGCATCATAATGCCTTAAATTACAACTTTTCTTGGTTGAATAGTTAAACTCCGATTTTGTTTGCTGGTCCTATATTTGTTCATTAGCCGGAAATCAACAACCGCCAACATTTTCTTTGTGGTTGGTTCTATAAACCACATAAAATCAACGCCGTTCCAATTTGGACTTCTCTCCTAGCGGCAATTCCTTCCACCGTCTCCCACAACTTCTGTGCCACCGCTCGCAGCCCCAGGAGGCAACCGTTCTGCTGCCTTTCAGGCGCACTGAAGGAACTGCCACCTGGACTCACATCTGCCAGCAGATTTGGCTGGTCCATAGGGTATAACATGATATACCTGATATAAATGAGTATCATGGGATGAGCTTAGTTATAAGCTAAGGTTTCAATGACCAGCAAATCGCACTTGCTAGTGCCAGTCAGGTTCTTAATCTTTCCTTATTAAACTTTATTGGTATGCATATGTGTGTATATAATTGTATATATATAATTGTATATACAGTATACATATATATACACACATTTGAGGGCAAGCTGAATACTGGGGATGTACCATGACTACTACTCGGCTAGAACCATCTAGAACCATGTTAGAACCATGTTAGAACCATGTTAGAACCATGTTGGAACCATGTTAGAACCATGTTAGAACCATGTTTCTGAATGATGCGGGAATTGGCCCCAAAAGGTTGGCTGGTGGCAAGCGCAAGCAGATTGAAACCTTGCTATGGCTATGACCCCATTGCCTTTGCCACACTAGAAAAGTTCAAGTTGAGGAGTTTGGCACATATGGGGTTGTCCAACAAGGGTGGATTCGATCATATCCCGCCAACACAAGGCAATTGCCTTGGGCTCTCTTTCTCACAGATTCATCTTGGAATTAAAGGGAAGCCCATGGAAGCCCACAAATCATTATATAGGGAGGGAACACTGAAACTGACCAATTGCATACATGTGCCAATTTATCTAGTGATTCCTGGAGCCTCGTTTTTTTACTAACCTCGCAAGCAAGGACAGAAATGACAACGGGAACCTCATTCCTCATAATTTACCATCCTATTATATGCTTATTTCGGATGCAACTGAAAAATAGAATGTCAGAAAAAAAAACATAAAAACACACACTCATATACATTACCCAGGAATTGCCTTGTCTTCCAGTGCACCATTTTCGGGGTGGGGGAAGCCCTGGCCGCCTTCCTGCCGCACTGCTTGCCCCTCGACCGGTTGCAGCGAGGTCAACGCCTCACGCGCATCGCCGCTGCCGTTGCCGAGGGCTTCGTCGTGTGCGGGGGCGCGGGCGGCCAACATACAGGCGATCCAGACCTGGATGGAAGTGGTGGGCAGTGGGAAGTTGTGGAGTTTTTTAGGTAGATCAATGGTCATATAAGCCATTACTGGGTATATTAACCATATAGTTTATTAACCATAGTTTGTTAACCATATTTGTTGATTGCTATTGGTTTTCATGGCGAGCGCAGTCTCACTCAGACTTCGGACTTCGCAGAAGTAGTATATAGTTTCGTTGTTTTTCCTGATTTTGTTCCAAGATCTCTGTAGATAATGATGTGAAATGATATTGAGAAAAAGTTCTGGTGAACAAATTGTTCAACACCATATACCCTCTGGTAAACGTTTACAAAAAACTATGAAAAATCACCATGTTCAATGGGAATATCCACTATTTCTATGGCCATTTTCCATAGTTTTTTGTAAACGTTTACCAGAGGGTTTAGCTACAGTAAGATCAACAAATAAAGAAACACATGATCTATCACCCATTTTCCATCATTTTCCATCATTTTCACACCATTTTTCCAGCATTTTTCCATCATTCGCCTATGAAATTCCCAGACTTTTGGCACTGGCGGCCTTCAAGAAACATGTCAGCACGGCTGGCTGGCGGGAGGTGGAACTCTGAGAGAAATCACAGCGCTTTGTGCATAGCCAGAAGTAGCGCATGATTGAAGATTGCCATACAAGATCTGGTTGGTGGTGCAATAACCATCTTGAAAAATATGAGTTCGTCAATGGGAAGGATGACATCCCATATATGATGGGAAATAAAAACATGTTCCAAACCACCAACCAGAGATAGATTCAATAGATCAAAATAGTACATGTTTTTTTTGGAGTTGAAGAGTGCAGCGAAGTTTGGACAGGCAACATCAAGTGATACGTGGATCTCATAATGATGTCAGTGCCTGGCTATTCTTAGCTGTAGAGGTAGACAACTGCGATGGTGCCCTATATACTCATGGAATAGAAACCACTGAAGGCCTGAAGGTGTCTAGAAATTACACTAAAGTAGGGAACAAAGATGGAACCAATGGCCATTTCAAGGACTTAACTCATGTCCTGAACCTGATTGCATTCCATGCCAGTCTTCAGTAGTGACAATCGTCCCTGCCAATCCTGACATGTGTAGTGAAGACAATGAGGCATTTCTCTTTTCTCATTGTGCAATCAACCCTTTTACATGTCGTTGCATGCCTCTGTGTTTGACACTTTTCTTGTTGGAACGAGATGGAACACATTCATTAGAGTTGACTCTTCGTCATTTTTCATCTGTCCAGTGGCTTTCAGTATGTTCCGTTTTGAACCATCGCCACATATCCGGCGAGAAGTTTTGATTTTCGTTCACTTCGTTGTCGATCCTTCCACCTGAAAAAACACCGCACAAAACACCTGGAATCATCTTTGGACGGCAGTTATGGCTCTTTAGCAATTACAAATGGTTGTAAATAGGATTTCACATTCCATAAATGGATATAAATATTGATGTTATAGCTGACTTATAAACCATAACTGTGGAAGCTGCTGAGCTTCACTCCCCAGCAGCCAAGGTGGGCCAAGGCTCCATCCCGGCGATAATCAGCAGGGCAGCCGCTTGCATAATCAGAAGCCCAGAGCTGCCTCCCACATCTTTCACCGCTGTGGCCAGCAGCGATCCTGTACAGACTGTGACCGGTCATGCAGGTCCATGTTCGGAGATTCGGCTGTAAGGAAGCACGGGTGGGAAAATGAAACAGAACACATATATTATTATTAATCAACTATTAATCAACCAGGCGTTGTGAATGCGGGGTTGACATTAAGACTTGCCAGCAGCAGCATCACCATTTGTTCTTGGATGTCCCTCGGCAACCTTCCCTGCAATGTTACACCCTGGGTCACCCTGGGGACAATACCAAAAGCCATTCCAATACATTCCGGGACACCTAGGGGACACACCAAATTTGGAGAGCACTGGTAGCGGTTTACTGGTTGGCTTTAATTATTACCTAATGGTAAATTAACATAGACCCTGCCAAATGAATCCAAATGAGGGGTTGGAAGATTTGCTTCCAACATAACTAAGACATAGAACCATCAAGGTATAGCTACGAAGTAGCATAACATGGCTTCGAAACTCAAAACCCTGGTACCCTATAAATCCCTATAAATCTCTATAATAGCTGGTGATATAATGGATCTTTATTCCCCCAGTCATACGGTCATAAACCCAGCCAGCCTGCAAGGCCCCCCAGCTGCCCGGCAGACACCAGCGCGGGGTAGGCGATCTTCCTGAGCAGGGCATAGCAGGGCGTCCTGCCACCCGTTTCAAAGACCAAGGGTGTAGATGTGTAGATGTAGATCAACACACAAGAAAACATGATACAAATAATATATGTGTGAACTTTGAGAAAGACGTGAGTACAGTGTATCCACATATATTGTACTTTTATTAGTACAGTATATATTATAATATGTTAAGACATATAATATGTATATATATATATATATTATATATATACGAATATAATATGATTGAATATGTGACTTTAATAGTGTGCAGAAAAGACAAATCATTTCCAGGTAATTCCACAAAACCCACATGAACCATGGCTGAATGAAACTATATAATTCTAATTCACCATAGTTTACCAATCTACAATACCAAGGATCATCTATGCAAATCTATGGTCAATTTTTCGGGGACCAGAGTATAATGGTGGCTGTTCCGAATAGACCTCCGCAAAGGAGCGTTTTGTTGATGCATGGTTTTTTGGTGTTTTCTGTCCTGTTAATGCATGCTTGGAATCCAACCGCTAGATGTTGGTTCAAGAATCATTGCACCACATCCAAAACGGGATGGAACTGTGATCCCAGGCTTGCTATGAACCCAACCATGCACTGACATATGATATCATATGATGTTAGATCATCCTGTATCCATACCAGTTGAATGGTATGAAGCTGGGTCACGTATCTACATTTTCTTCTACATTCCCATACACCTAAATCTATTTTCGTACATGTTTGATGGATTTACATACTACATACATCCATCAAAATCAATTGACAATCTGCACAAATAATACAGATTAATTTCATGTGATCGACAACGCCCCTTTTCATCGCTCTCTCCGAGGGGCGAATACTGTGTGGAAGAGAGGTCATTCATCACCTGAGCGAAAGGCCGATTCCCAGTTTCCAAGGTTTTGAGTTTTTGAGTTCACCAACCCCAGTTCCCTGGTGGTAACTGTCCTTCAGCAAGTGCTGGCAGTCTTCAGATGCTTCCTTGGTACCCTCTGGAAATTTATAGCTGTGGAAAATCAGAGCCAATAGGTAGTTTATCTACAAATGGTCCACTTTCCATATGTTCTTTTTTACCGGAGGATACTTAGTATATATAATTATATATATAATTATAAATATATAATTATAAATATATATAATAATATATATATACTCCATCTGGGCAATGCGCCCTGGCGTAGGTCGATCGGGTCGCTGCTCAGTTGCGGGGCAGATGTGCAAAAAAAACAAATTAGATCATCCAGGATGCCACTATATTATATTACAGAGAACATAATACATTACTACAATCAGTGTATTAAGTATATAGATTATACATATATACAATAGATACAGTATTTCAAATATTGCTCCCAAACAAATCTGGCTCTCTCTGCTGCACCATCCCCTGATTTTCCCCATTTTCCAGGACACACTCCACAGCATCACCGGAAAGAGGACCGACTTGGTGTTGGTGGCATAGAACAGCACCCAGGCCCATCTGGCAGCTTTCTACATGTCGGTGGTTCGTGGGAGTTTCGGACCTACAAGTGACCCATCAATTTTTTTCAGAATATCTTACCATCTGGTTATGACTAACATAGCCATGGAAAATCATCATGTTTATTCATTTTTAATAGGTAAACCATCTATTTCTATGGGCCATTTTCAATAGCTATGTTAAATAACCAGAGGGTAAGATATCTTAAGATCGATTCCCCCTAAAAAAACATTTCAGTTATGCCAGTCATTGGGCGTACATCATTGTGCACCCATAATCAGGGCTTCGCCGCGGAGGATTCCAGAAAACCCACCTGGCTGAGATGTGCTGGTGCTGAAAGGACTCAATGGCAATGATGCTGTAAATCACGGCATAAACGCTGCACACCTTCAGTGCTTCGCTCAAGTGACCAAGAAAGACATGGGAAAATATGCAGAAAACAACATGCCAAACCAGTGGGCCGTCTGTCGCACAATGGCAATGGATGAACCAGGCCTTTGGATCGGCAAATGTCAGCAGAGATCAACCAATTTTGGGATGACTGATGACTTCCATTTGCCAAGGATCGTTTATGGCGAGGTTGTTGCGAGGTCGCCATAACTTACACACATCTATTCCGAGATCCATTGAAAACATGATTCCGAGATCCATTGAAAACATGATTTCATGGCTTCAAGAAGTTTGGGCTGATCCACTCCGAACTGTTTTAGTCTTTAAATCTCCGGAGCCGTTCATAAAACTACACTTGAAAGACATTAAATAGGTCAACTCACAACTCAACAGGAATGATATTTTTGATCGGGACGACAGCAGCAACATTCTGTTTTGGCTGTTGCTATACTTCGAACGTTCAATCGATTTGCCCCAGACTTCAAACCTTTTTCAGTGCTGCAATATGTTTGGCCTGGCGTGACCACATCTCCGAAAAGTTCCGAAAGGAGCTTGGCTTAGCTGCCAAACATGAACCAAAAAAAAATGCCGCTCGGCCAATCATATCAAACATGGCTGGCTGAAAAATCCTCAATGGTGTTCTCATGGGAAAATCTATCATTGGGTCATTGGGGGGGATCTTCCAGCAAGCCGTTTGACTACCAGAAGCTACCCCCAACCGGCCATTCAATGGGGGGAGGTAATAAGAGGTAATGATGAAACGTGAGACTTTGTGTTACCCTATGTTCAGATACACCCATACACGTAGCTACAACATTTGCATCAGAAGCTTCGGGACTGACTTTCAAAGAAAGTTTCTGTGAATAATATGACATGATAGATTAGATGACATTGTATATTGATATGAGTGTGTCTGAAAATAGGGCATACCGCCAACTAGCCATGTTAATAGGCTTGCCATGATGATCAACTATCTATGAGATTGCGGTACATATGAAATACCCTCTGGTTATTTATTTATTTAACATAGCCATGGTATAGATGGCCCATAGAAATAGATGGTTTACGGTTTACCTATTAATAGCATGGTGATTTTCCATGGCAAACTGTTAGTCATAACCAAAGGGTAATCACATCTTTTACAGTGATCCAGCGGAAGCTTTCACCTCACAGATCAAGGCACCACTAAGACCAGTCTTTGGGGGCTTTGCAACGCGGCCCAGAAGAAGTTGTAGATGAAGAGCACGGGCAACAGAACCAGCCTGGACCAATGGGCCAATGGCTCTCCAGGAGAGATTTTAGCTGTGTTTTAAGCCACTTGAAGGCTGAATTGTGCTGTGTGTATCTCCAGAAAATAGGAATCAACACATGGGACAGCCTGAAATACACCATGTTTTCATCATTTCACCGTTCTCATTCTCTCTACGTGCTAGGTCTATTGTAGTAAGGAAAGCCGCTTGAACGTACTGGCAACCCCAACCCCGAGTTCCTGCTTGATTCACCATCCCCAAAATAGCGACAGAAACCATGGCCAAACGTGATGCCGGCCTGCGATAGAAAGCAAAAGAGTTCATTTTTCATGGCTGATTTCCCTAAAAATATCCACCATCATCGATAGCTCAAACATTATATATATATCACTGTTATATCACCATCATTTACCATCATTTGCCGGATAATATCGGATATATCACCATCATATCACCATCATGTTTCAGCCATGTGGCGGAAGATAGGTCTGTGCCACGGGCTGCTCCTTCACTCCAACCTGGGGACGTGAGCATCCAAAACGGCAATGGGGAAAACACAAAAAACATATTCCAAACATGTCCAAACCATCAACCCAAATAAATAAATCAATGAATAGATATGTACATAAATATATGTATTAATATGTATATATATACATATATCATATTATATATATATATATATCTACTAGGTATTGAGGAAACACCTATACTTTTCATACACGCTTTCTATGTTTTTTTTCATGTAATATTCTCTAGCAGAACTCCGGGAGAATCGGATGACCAGATGGGGCCTACCAAGTCACAAAACCCGATGGGCTGTTCACGAAATCAGTGTTCCCTGGAAAGCCAAATTCAATGCCTTGGGCATTTTTGTAGTATAGCTTTGGAAAAAATATGGAAACATGAAGCTTATATTATAAGCTTTGGGTATAGCTTTGGAAACAGAGTAATTTACCAATGAGTTTCTTTCTGAAAAGCATATTTTTTTTCACATTTTGTGTATGCTGTATGCCCAAAGACCATCACTTGGCAAAACCTTGCGAGAAATCACGGGGGTAGTGACCCAGTCCCTCCACCGAGAATCTGAGTCTAGGAAAATGGAGATGGTGGCGGGGTTGATCATCAGACCTGATTCATGTGGTTTCTCGGCGATCTCGCCATTTGAATGTGGAACATGATGATAGACCAGTGGATGGAATGGGAAAAAAATATGGAACAATGGGCTATCCCATTTTCAGACAAAGCATGCATGTCACGAAGTCGTTTCAAAGGTATAAACCTCTTGGCAGTAAAGATTTCGTTGAACATATCCGGTCAAACAACAGGGATCCTTGCAACTTACGGAAGATATAACACAATTTTGCATCCGAAAGATTGATCGAAACGATCAATGCCAGCCAGACTGTGTTGTCTGACAATGAGGGACAATGATCCCAAAGGACGAACACCTCAATTCTCCATAGTCGTACCATTTTTTGTCCGACAAACTCGTCCCGTTGGTGCATGATCCCCACACACTTTCATATATATTTGTATAATGACCAATATATCCTTTTTAACCCCCCTATTAGATCCCACTATAGTCCCTAGATGTCCCTAGTTTTGTAGATTGACACAAGTTAAGAATGGTTAAAACCTATTGAAGTCCCCAGTTTTCAAGCGATTCCACCAGCTAAAGACCCCTGGGGCCCCTGGAGTCTCCTGCGCCTGTTCCCAGGATCAGCATGTAGGCGAAGGCAAAGAAGAGATATGCCACACGCCATGCGCCCGGCAGCTCTCTGAGCATTTGCCTGACGTGGAAAGAGCTGAGGAACCCTCAACCCTAGGAATTTGAAGCTTGAACATGGTTTAAACAAGCACAACAATGATCAAAATTGAGGGTTCATTTCAACCAGCTTTGAACATGTTGAAACAAGCCCCAAAATGGGGATTAATTTGATTAAATGGGATTCACCAACGAAAAAGATGCTGTTTCACCAACACTTGTGGATGATGCAATGCGAATGTACTATATGGCACGAACAAGTGAGGGTTTCAAGAACCTACCATTGGAATTAAGCAACCAAGAATGGTGTTTAACCAGCCAAGAAATTTGGGATTATACGACCAACCCCCAACAGGTGATTTCACACGGTTCCACCGAGAGAATGGACACTTACCCCCCAAGTGACGAGTGGTGCTTTCAACCGGCGAGACATGACTCATGACTCAGTTGGGGGCCCCAATCTTCCACTGCTTGGTGGTTGAACAAGCACCCTGAACAACCAGTGTCATGGGACCATTCCAGGATGGCAAACATAAATCCACCAACCAGTGGATGGATTAAAACATGTGGAACGACCAGCCTATTGGTTGGTTTTGGGGATCTTTTGCTTTCGCAAAACCCAATCAAAAAGGTGGCTGAAACATCATTATCAGTAGAGGCTTCTCCAATCCAGAGGAGAGTTGTCTGGATATCGCACCATCCCAACATCAGCATACAACATCTTCGACAAACTTACTATCTTACTAGCTCAATTAATATGCACCATATTTTCAGCAGCAGCTGCCACCGCGCCTGTCCACAAACACTTGCAAACTCTGGCAAGCCATGCTGGGCGAAGCAATGTCAAACCCAGCGATCAAAGGGACTGTTTAGATATGGGTATGGGTCAAAATTAGGTACCCCAATAATTATGGATGGTTAATACTAAACTAGACATTCACATCTGTGGTCCCCTTAACGGTCTTCCATTTTGACCCACATCCATATAATTGTTTTTTCTTGCTGTCGGGCTGGGAGTTTCTGGGGAATTCTGGAGGGCAATTGCCACTAACAGATCATCTACCTCATCCAAGAAATCCATGGGTTTAGTGGATCTCTTGGTAATGCGCACTGCAGGATTTTTTGGCGGCTGAATTGTGCTTTTCATAAATGTCCATTTGGCGATTTGGTTTTCTTTGGAAGATCAGCAAAAGAAGTCTTCTGCTGCTGGTAGCTTTGCTCATCCAAAAGCTTGATACATATCAGCTCCAGTCCCTTTGTTTTAAAGCAGTTCAGCATCTGCAAAAGTCGAACATGGCATGTCGGTGATCATCGCAGCATAAACTCAAATGACTATCTGTGCGAATACTCTCAAACCGGAACTTGCTTGCCTTTTGATCATGAATCATGACTGGCACTTGCCTAAACCATGCCATTCACTGCCAATTTTCTTCATCCCAGTGTTTGTTTTTCGTGTATCTCCCTATCAATGTGTTAAACCATCCCAACCATCCCAACCATCCCATCATTTCACCCTCATTTCCCCATATGATCGGTTTTACCACATTAAAAAAAAAAAACTTCCCCCAAAACCATCCCAATGTATCCATTTAGTGCGATGATTTTCGGAACGGAACCTCCACTAATCATACAGGGTTATATCAATACATCCAAGATGGTTGATACATTCTATATAAACCATCCCATCGTTTTCCCATTTTCCATATTATTGATTATTGATTATTGATACAATCATCTCATACTACTAGAGGGTACACCGTCACTTTCCCTCATTGTTGATTGTATCCCATATCATTCCCCATGAACATCTTACAGCTTTACCATCATTTTACCATCCATTTTTCCCAAATCTTGGGACATTTCCACACAACTCCCATTTTCCAACTCCCATTTTCCGACACAACGACGGAGGCGGATGCAGTTCTAAGAGCTGCGCGGTGCTCCGTCGGAGCTGTTTGGAGCTGGAGCTGACATCGAAGCGAGGGGTGGACCGCTGCGGCTGGGAAATGAACATGTGGCTGGCTGGAAAATCCCCGATGAACATTGGGAAAATGTGGCAAACATGGCTGGAAATGTGGGATTTTCATCGATAAACATTGGTTTATCAAATGAAATATGGCTGTGGAAAATATGTGACAATCATGGGAAATTATGGAAAACTCCACCCCCAAAAACGGAGGTGTTACATGGTTTATAACTGGGAACATCAACTATAATCAATATAATCAATATATATATATATATATAAATGGTGAAGTTTCCAGCAAACCATGTTTGATTACCAGTGGATTTATTCATCTTTGGAATCGATGAAGAGGAGGTTACAACTAGGGGTCTGGGATCAAGAGTCACGACTGATGAGTGAACGCACACCATAGCTTGCATAGGTCTGCAGCTGTGAAGGCAATTCCAAAGTTCCCTCCTTTCCAGCTACAAACGTATATATGCGAAGCGCATTCTCCATGCGCTGCGAATTTTTCGGACTCCGACCTGAAAAACCTCTGTCGAGTTGACTTGAACATCTCCAAAAAGTTGGACTTACAAATCCTCAGCCAAGGGCTAGCCTCTGGTAAACTGTCACATAACTATATGGAAAATCACCATTTTTCATGGGTAAATCAACTATTTCTATGGCAAATTTCAATAGCTATGTTTGACATAACCAGGCCGGGTAGCAGTTATAGCAGCTGGGAAACTCATCCACCTGCGTGGAGCTTTCAACCAGCCATGCAGAACCATAAGGAACCACCCCAATATGCAAATATTGCTTAGAATAAACCCCAAATAGTTAGATATAGTTAACATTAACCGTATATAATCAACTAATAATTATATATAATTAATCCACATGTTACATCATATTTAGTAATCCCATAGTTCGTACGTATGATATCCCCTTCCAATCCCTTCCATACTACTCTCGACCAACGGAGGTTCTTTCACCCGTGAGGGCAGGGTCATCAGGGCATCCGGTCACCACCCGCGCGCTTCACAGGTGGCAACGGTCGGGCTGCGGGACTTTTGATGGGTATCCCTGGCAAATACGGGTTGGAAGATGAGTTTCCACTAAAAATATGGGTCAAGTTCAGGGTCTATGTTACAATTTACCAGAGGGTATAATATCTAATCATGAAATATCATGAACAGATATTGACACAATTAGTAATCATGTTGATTGATTTGCTTGTTCTAGTATTCGTCCATTGATGGGTTCACTTTTTGAGCCACGGCCTCGATTCAACCGCTATTCTTATGCGGCTTATGACATCTGATGGCTGGACCTTTAGTAGCACTATTTCATGTCAAATATTTTCGAATGGATCGAGGCTTGCGAAAGGATGTAGTCCAGAGATGTCTCGTTTTTTCGTGGAAATAGTGCTACTTTATTCGCTCCAGCTACCAGATGGGTTGATCCCCATGGCACGCTGGCCATCGTTCATGGGGGACATACGTTGGACATACCAGACACAGCAGCCGTTAGCATATACGAATGTTGTATAAAATTAAGTATCCCATTCATCATTTTAAGTGTCTCCACTAATTGTAGCCCTAATATATATATATAGTTAATGGTTATACCCATTTGATATGCCATGTTATAGTTATATCATGTTATATCCCATACTGTATATCATATCACATCCCACTATATCCATTTAGTCCTTTGAACAAAAATAAAGCTGGCAAGGGGCCAATGGCTTTACAGCCTGACTGTTGCTTCCCAGGATGGGTTCTCGATGCCAGTGTCGACTTCCCCGTTGCTAAACTGTTCAAAAAAACACCCTGTTTCTGATTCCTAATCTGATCAACAAATGAAGAATACAACACATTGGCAATCAGCAGTCCTCAAGTGTTTTTATCTTAATCTGATCAACAAAAGAAGAACATATGTACTTCAAAAATCTTCAAAACACCTTTTCTAAATAGAAGTCTTCCCAGGGTTTTTCCAACTTTACCTCAAAGGCAAATCCCTTCAACACCTGCGGGCATCGAGAGTTCGACCCGGAGGCGATCTCTCAGTTCATTCCACATCCCATGTTTGCGTTGTGGCCCTTGCATGGTGCGGTGCTGCGGCTTCGTCGGACCCACGGAAAAAACTGGTGCTGGTGGTGGTAGGAAACCATTCTTGCTGCATCAGGCACCACTTTGGTAAGAATTTATGGAAGGGAATTCAGGTGATCCTAAATAGGTCACTCACACAGCTCAGTTGTCAGACTAGATCTCGTTGAAGAACTAGGAGTGTGGAGGTACATCTATGCCATCGGCGTAATGTAGGGCAAGTTCTCTTTCCAAATTCAAAGGATTCACCAGACGACAGGGCGACAACAGCGCTCATTCTGTTGAATGAAATGTTCAAGCAGTTTGATGGCATCCTGATATATATAATCATCATGTATATAAACATATATATATATATATAATCAGTATATATACATATGTATATATTATATATATATATGTGTATCTCATGTTTGATGTACACAAAGACTATTTGTCGTTGGTTAAATCATCCATAGTTAGATTTCCCCAATCCAGAGGCCGAGGCGGACTGCTTCTGAGCGAAACATCCTGTTAACCTGATTTCCGCCATCAAACTGACCGTCGTAGCCATCATTGCTTGGTCCTTTGATGTTATTGTGAATCATCATCAACAATCCAACATCAAGTTGGATCCTAACCCTATGAAAGCTGGGATAGCAGCAACCTCGGGACAAATGTGGAGGTGTCACATAATCACTAAACTTTTAGCCGGTTGATTTCGGACATAGGACACGACACTTCTGTCCATTTTGCTCCCACTAAGTAATGTGATAGCTCTTGAAAACCATTCTCACCAAATCTAGTATCATTATAATTCATTATTATATGTCATATATATATAGTATAATAATAATTATAATAATAATAAATATATATATATATGAAGAACGATATACAAGATAAACATAGTATGTGGGGCGCCATCTTGATATGTTTTTTTTTCAGATTCCAGGCACCGTCTTCATCCCTGGGGCGTCCCAACTGGACTGATGGGCTCTTCATCGAAGCCCGTGAACCAATGGGTGAGCCTCTTCCAATGTGTCTGTTCCACCGTGGGGATGGCATCTGGTCATGTGCTAAAGCCGATCAACAAAGGGAAACATGACGGTTAAATGATAGGATTGATAGGCTATGGCATCATAGTTACCCTCTGGTAAACTGTCACATAGCTATGGAAAATCACCATCTTTAATAGGTAAATCAACTATAAATGGTCCATTTTCAATAGCTATGTTAAATTACCAGAGGGTAAGTGATGGGAATATAGCCAAGCAACTTAAGAATGATTGATGTGGTAAACCCAATGCCATAAACCATCCCCAGCAGAGGTGTATTATTGGGTACTGGTATACCCGAATTTGGGATGATTTCAAATGACCTCAGTCCTGGTTGGTTTGTTTGGGATGATTTTAATTCGCATTGGGTTCCCCACATGAATGGGGATTCATAAGGATTTAACCAGCACAAAGGGATGTGTATTGGACATATTTCACCAACTTACTTAGCCATGAAGGTTTAGATTCATTTACCCTCTGGTTATTTAACATAGCCATGGAAAATGGCCCATTTATAGATGGTTTACCTATTAAACGTGGTGATTTTCCATGGCTATGTTAAATAACCAGATGGTAGCTTCTTGATAGCATCAACTTTTTTGGGGGATATGAAATATCAATATGCATACTGGGGATCAACCAACTATAATTGCGGGTAGCTAATGGGGGCTGTACCCTCTGGTAATTTGCGAAAGAGTTTGCTATGAACACATGGCCCGTTGATAGATGATATATATATATATATATTATATTTGAATTACATAGTAAAAGAAGCTACGTCACTATACCAGGGGGTAATATGTATGTAATCTGCAAAAACATGTGTATATATATATATGTATATATATATGTATATATATATGTATATATATATATATATGTATATATATATGTATATATATATATGTATATATATATGTATATATGTATATATATATTTGTATATATATATGTGTATATATATATATATTTATACATATATATATGTATATTTATATACACATATATATATATATACATAAATCTATCTATTGTATATCAATACCTTTTTGTGGGAAATCAATCTAGCAAATGATTCACAAATTTGCTTTGAACATGGAAACATGTTAAATCAGTGACCTATCAAATCAAGGTCTACCCAGCTAATCTCTTCATTTTGGTTCTATGTTTGAGGATTCCCTTGATTTCAATGGCTTACCTCCGAATTTCAAACCTGCCATTTTCGACCGGAATCTTCGGGCCCATGGTATCCCATGGTGCGGTCCGAGGGGCGTTCGCAGGGGATCAAATTCTTGCTCTTGAGGGTTGGGACGAGCATTGCGCACCTGATTCAGTGTGGGGACTGGGTGTGTTTGAAAAGAAAAGGTTCAGTGTGATGATCCTGCTGTTTAATAACGCTCAGGGGACCATACCTCCATACAGGCAGACCATAGGTTTGGAATCTCGATGGAGGACTGCTGGTGCCTATCCGGATTTGTTTGGTCTATCCTGCTGTCTTTCAACTGTTTCAAAACACATCTCACAGTATCCCACATTCCAGTTCGCATCACGATGAGGTCACTGTTGCGCTTCCCTCTTTTTTAATATCAATTGAGTCCTTCTTCTTCCGTGGCGGTGTTGTTGTTGTTGTTGCTGCTGTTGCTGCTGCTGCTGTTGCTGCTACTGCTGCTGATGATAACGATGACGATGACGATGACGATGACGATGACGATGACGACGATGATGAACAGGATGAACATGATGAACATTATGAACATGATGAACATGCTGAACATTGGATGAACATGATGCAAACATGATGCAAACACGATGCAAACATGATGCAACCATGATGCAACCATGATGCACATGTGATGCAAACGTGATGCAAACGTGATGCAAATGTGATGCACACATAATGCAAATGTAATGAACATTATGAACATGTGATGAACATGTCATGAACATGTGATGAACATGTGATGAACATGTGATGAACACGATGAACATCATGAACATGTGATGAACATGTGATGAACATGTGACGAACATGTGATGAACATCTGATGAGCATGATGAACGCGTGATGAACATGATTAACACGTGGTGAAACGTGATGAAAACGTAATGAACATGATTAAATCGTGATAAACACGTGATGAACATTAGGAACAGTGTGAAAGTGATGATAACAATAATCACTATGACGCTAGCAATGACAGAGACCACGCTGACTACTATTATGTTTGATGATTTTTTGTTGCATCACATCACCATTGACATCGTTGTATATGCTCCTCACTATTCACTATGATCATTGGCAAGTTCCAGCAATCCTTCCGTAATCAACCAGCCATGTTTTGCGCATGGCCAGCGCGTCAGCTTTGATTAGGACGACATCTGCCCACATCAACTAGGCCCTGCCTGATACCTCACTCGCCAAAGTTGCTCCCCCTGAGGCAGAGTATGGTGGTAAATACACCACACAAGCTTGGAACTCAAACTATCCTATTAGATCCTATTAGATCCTATTAGATCCACTATTATATAGTTTATCAATGTTTCTCTGACATCAATGGAAAAGAGATGAGGTACAACTCGTCACTTGGAGAACTTCCTGGAGTTGTTACAAGGGCATTTTTCCACACTTCATCGACGCTGCGACGACAGTCCCATCTAGGCTTCTGGTGGGTTACCTCCAAAACACATGGGGATGAATGCGGCAAGTGTTCTAATGGTGCTGACCCCCATGTCAATATATATCAATGTGCGTCGCAAAAGAATCACTGCAATTCAGGTAATTCTATCTATTTGCTCTGAATCCCCAGTATTTGATGCTTGGATTTCAATGAGACCGCTAAGTACACCTCCATTGCTGGCGGGAAATCTGAAACCATCCTGGAGATATCTCTCCCAGTTATTCCGGTGACATCTACTTGTTTGCTGGTCAGAGACCTTCTCTATGACATCCATACTATCACAAAATTCCCCCCATTTTTTTCGGTGATATTCTCATCTGGTTGGTGGTTTTACCGTAACCCATCCCAAAATTTGCAGTCATCTCGACGAATCATTCCAAGTATGGTTCACAAAAACAGTCTATAAATATTTGAACCCCCAAACCAGCCATTGATTAACTATCAATTTCCCGCCCCATTCATATCCAGTGCATTGGTCCCTTGGGCCCTTGGTCCCGGCCGGTCCCTGCCGTTGCCTGTAGCATCTCCTCATCGATGGGACGATCATCGAAGCCTGCGCTGGCTTGTGGATGTGTTCATGCACCCCTCACATAGATATAAATAATATCAATGGGAATTCCAGGATCCTAAAATGGAGGTACTGTACCATATAAGGTCATATGTTCTAGGGATATTCCCCTACATAGGTCATCAATTTTTTTCAGAATATCTTACCATCTGGTTATGACTAACATAGCCATGGAAAATCCCCAAAATAAATGGAGGTTTCTAGCTGGGAAAATCATCTAGAAATGGGCCATCTATTCCATGGCTATGTTAAATAACCAGAGGGTAAATAATAGGATTAGAGGTACCCCATAGGTACCCTATCGACAAGCCCACATGGGGCGAAGTACAATGGGATATGTTGGGGAAATAACTCGTAATAATGCGGTGGTATAATTGAAATATAGCCAACAAACAATAGAGATATGGGTGATATGACTGGGGTATCAGCATATCTGTGGGAATATCATATGGATACAACACGGGGCATAACCAAGCACTTTTGGGATATGATGGGGATTTGTAAGCAAGTACAATACATGCTATTTCTATTGGAACATGAATTGGCCAAACATCTAATCAATAATCTGGATGATTAAGAACAGTTCACCCACCTGAAGTAAAGTCTTTGGCTCTCTTTATCCATATTAAACCACATGAAACAATAATGAAGCAATCCTTAAACCATCGTGAAACATCAGTAAACCAAAAAAAACATGCACCTTCAATGATATTTGAACCATCATCAAACCATCAATAAAGCATCACGAAACCATTCATTCAACCTATCCACGCTACACCCAACTCCGCCTAAGGGTTCGTCCCAGCGGGGAAAGGAGACCCCATCGCCCTTCGGCTCAAAGGGCTTCACGGGAAAAAACCAGTCGGGCCTCGGGGGCTCGCGAGCTCGCTGATTCCGACTGATGGGATCCGACATGGGATATGGATGGCAAAATGTCTGGATGATGGGATGTGAAATGATGTGAAGTATTTTGGAGATGTCCGAATAGTCATGGGGGTAACCCAATTGTTGGATGTCATTGGAAAATCCGACTAAAAGCACAAGTTGTGTATATACCCTCTGCAGAGTCAAACATGGCTTGCTGAAAAATTCCCCTATTTACAGCTGTTTTTTCCCAGCTAGAAATTGAAACCCCCATTTAGCTCGGGGATTTCAAGCTAGCCACGTTTGATTGTACCTAATTTAAGGTCATTGGAAATAAGGCAAGTTTCTTACTGGTGCGAAAGGTAAGCAATTGGGTAGTAGGATGATTGTGAACATAGTTACGGAATGGACTAATTATGGACCATTAAACCATTCCTTACGTTTAGCAACAGTAAGGGTTTGAGGCTGGTTGCTTGAAATTATGATAGTATACAGTATTGTATATATATATATTATATATATATTATTATTGGGGTTTAACATTTAACTTTGCATTTTCGTGATTTTGGATCAAGGATTAGAACCCGTCTTCGACTTGAGGACTTGTGGTATTTTGTGCATGACAAATCAAGTGGGTGTTGTCCAGTATAGCGATGATCAAATCTTTCTACGACATTTAAATACATTTACCCTCTGGTTATTTAACATAGCCATGGAAAATCACCATTTTTCATAGGTAAACCATCTATTTCAGTGGGCCATCTATACCATGGCTATGTTAGTCATAACCAGGGGGTAAATACAAGATATCGAGCACATTCATATTGGATTTCAGGAACCTCAAATGATGTTGAAGAGCAGTGAGGTCACTCCCAAAACAAGCAAGGCTGGCAAACACCAAGCGAAAGTGTGAGAAACTCATGGGATGCTTCTTGACCTTCGCGCCACACTTTACATTCCCACACCATTCCATATGAATATATGATGGTTTTATATGATATTTGCTTTAACAGCATCCCCCAATGATAGAGAAGTTAAGTCCGTTTCAGCGCACTGGTAAATTGGATTCCTATCTCTTTGGGGGTTGGTGGCTCTACCCATCTTGAACCTACGTTTGTTTACACCCGACATCAGCCACATAGTCACGTATGGTCAAGTTAATAATTTGACATAGCTATGGAAGCCATTCATGCCGCCGTTGTTAGCTAGTATAAAGTATAAACCATTATTAATAATTAACAATTAGTATATGCATGATCAACCATCATCAACCGGTATTAACCATTATTAACCATTTACAACCGGACAATCACTATTATTCACACTTGATTTCCCTAGGGATTTCCGGGGTCGCCCTGGCTGCCGCGATCCCAGTGGCCCAAAGGTTCCAAAGACCTGCTCCAGATTCGCCAGTCTGCTTCCTGCGCAGCTTGGAGGACCAAGGAGAAATGGGGACCCCATGGGAACGTGACCTAACTAGAGGTGAACATGGGAATGGACCCATACGTTTCAACAGTTTTCAAACACTGTAGAGACACACTTCTTAGCGAAGATCACCTTTTCGGACCATATCATCTTTGATCACCAAAGTTCGCAGCGCATCTGCAAACGAGTCGCCCAAATGATATGGATTTTCGATGTTCGTGTAGTTGGCCTGGCGTCGAAGGGACAACCAGTTCCCAAAGATGCCAGGAGTGTTGGAGCCTGAGAAACCCATGCCTTCCACCGTGGCTAGTGGCTCTCAACATGTTTAGTTCAGGAAGATAAGGCGGGCACTTTAGACTCGAACTCATGAAAAGTCCTCGAAACCAAATCTGGTGATATCTGACCCCAATTGAACAAACCTATCCTTCAAGATCCTTCCAGTGATCTGGTTCCCACCTCAATGGCCGTCGTGTTGTTACAGGCCAGGGGAATATGGGTGAACCTGAGAGTCGGAAAAGGATCCACTTCGACTTTCGCAAAAGTCACCCATGCTCCGTATGATTACATCTTTCTTGGGGAGCCTATTGAACTGGAAATCAAGGCTTTAATTATTATGTTTTCATTTTCATTTAAAACATTTGCTTTTTTTTCAGCATATTTTTTGTGTTTTTTCATTGCCAAAATGGGTTTTCATTTAGATGTTCATTGGGATTTTCATGTGGCTTCATGGCATGTATCTTGTTTATTAGCAATGCTTGCTTTGCTACTCGGCCAAGGCCACAAAAAGTACCGCAGCATTTTTCCAAAACATTTTAACTTCCGTCAGCCAGAGGCTGCAAGATTTTCACAGTCGTATGAGACTGTAGAAGTCTTTACTGGCTCAAGGTTTCAAAGTGCTGCGACTAGCTGGAGCAGAGAGCAAAAACACCTGATTTTTTCCCTCTAAACTAGACCGATCCATCCACATCCAATAAAGCGGTGCTCTTTCTAAGGGGTTTCACCTTCGACTGTTGATGAATCAGTCACCCAAAGAGCAACCATGAACATACGCATCATAGCTTTACGCATAGCACCTACTTGGGCCTACTTCTTGTGCCTTTGAGTTCCCATCTTGGATTCCATTATCATCCTTTCACAACTGGACTCTAAGTCAAAGTCAGCAAAAATCACAAGACCAAAAAAACTTTGAAGATCACCAAACCAACCAAAATCAGCCCACTTCAGCCAAAATCAGCCAAGGATTTGGAAGAACAATCTTCATCTTCTCCGCATGACTTACCTGGTCCATCCTTGTCCTTCACCTTCAAACAGCTTCCCAAGGAACAGCATTGGAACCAGCAGGGCCGAGAGGAAGATCGCCAGGCCTGGTGAAGCCACCATTTTTCGGTGATTTCACTGGGGAAATTGGGGAGAAACATGGTGATTTAATGGTGACTAAGAAGTCACACAATGCTGATTTCACTAAGGATATAATGGGAATATGTATATAATATATATATATATATATGGATGTCTGGATTCATGGGGTACATTGGAGAATGGGAGATAGCCTCGGGTAATCAAACATGGTTTGCTGGATAATACAGCATATGCTTCGAGGATCTTCCGATTAAAACCTTCGTCTATTACCGATTGCTATCCATGTTTTCATGTTTTCATGTTTCTATTGGACACACATGACTGTTTGCATATGGGAAAGCATTGACTTTTGACAAAGCCTGCCGTCATCCTGATGGCCATCCATGTCCCAGCCTTCAAACATCACAAAAGCGATCATGTCGGTGATTTGCAGATTGGCCTCGCGGCTGGGAAGGTGATTCTTGATGGCAACCACTTCATTCTGGGGGATATTCTGGGAATGGGATTCCCATGTGGTGGATCATCATTCAGACGTGAATCCATGGACTAGGGATGATCCAAGAGATGTAAACTGCCATGGAACTGTTGCTGCTGGGTTCGGAGATCCTATTGATTTTATGGACACCCGAACTGAGAGGACTGATAGGTGCAAAATTGCTTGAAGGAAACATGTGCAGGAAACCTCAATCAATTTGGGGGTAAAAACCATGGTCTCCTGAAGATATTGTGGATGGAGAAAATGCTGCACCAGTTGGCAACTATTGGTCACTATGAAACACTGCAAAAAATGTGATTATAATTGGATAAACGATCTACCAACTGATGCAGGACTTCTTCCATCCACAGTATGTTACTTGAACACATTGAAATAATCAATTTGGGTCTCTACATCTCATGTTCCTTTATGGTTCGTAACCATAATTAAATCAACCAGTCATGAATTAAAAAAAAACTGTAACTGTATAGACTTTATGCTACCGCAGTGAATTTAATGTGAGTTCATGTGCTAAACATAAAAAACATCCCCTATTCCCCCAATTTGGGGAATCTTCAAAACCATTTTCTGCCGGCGGAAAATCAGCTTGATGGCTTGCCGGAGGGTACCCAGATGTACCAACAGTACCAACAGTACCAGCGCGCGCCTGCCACATGTCGCTATCGAGGCCAAAAATCTTTCCCAACACCAGGAAGAACTCTGGGAGGGACGTGAGAATGCCGATGAACTGCCGCCGGCGCTGCCGTGCCGACTTTGGTCGGGATTTTTCGGACCGGTCCCTTTGAGGCCGGTGAGGGACGTGAGATGTTGAAGCGATTGGCATTGATTCATATCCCATAGGATCCATGTATGCTATATATGGTAACATTTACCATCAATATACCCCAAATGTTAGCATATATACCATACATGGATCCTATGGGTATTGGTTCATGTTTCAAACAACAAAATGACCCACAATGGGATGATGGAATACTTCTCAACATTTTTTTTACATGAGACTTCTGGAATTCTAGGTGAGACAACTTCACGTGACTCCTCCACAACTACCCATGACCTGCTTTTGGTGTACTCTGCTTTCCAACATTGTTACCAGCAGTTCCCCTTTTCCACTCTTGGATTTATGCGCGAGTACCTGTCGAAAGTGCGGATATCACCATGGTTGCCCAGAAAGGAAATATAGGAATATAGGCTAGTCTCAAAATTCAGAACACCAGTAAAAACCCAATGTTTGATCATTTTCCTCACTAAATGGTCTCAATTTGAGGCAGGACGAAGCTACACAGAGACTGCGTCTCGAAACACCAAGGGACGGCGCAAATGCTGCCATACATCACCAGCTGAAGGAAGAATTTGTAGTTCCCCAGGCCCACCTTGGAGATGTCAAACGCCATGGATTCATAGATTTGCACATCCTGTCTTGGTTACTGTTAGGATATGCTGTTAATATGCTGTTTGTAAATCTTCTCTTTTCCCGGTGGGAAAAACAAAACACACAATTGGAAGCACCGAAAAACAGGCAGCGGCTCTAGGTTTGAGACTGCGATGCTCCAACCCCTTAAGGGATCTGTGGCAAATCTTGCAGAACTCATTTGCGAGCCCCATCCCCAAATATGGTTGTCATCAATGCAGTCATAATGAAGACCATCATATGTCTGATGTCGAACCGTTCATGTGTTCATCAACTCCAACGTATGGGAACCGTGAAACAACATCTGCAACTAAAAGCACCTGTTGGCTCTAGGGTCATTGATATGTTGAATATGTATATCCATGAATCCATGATAAATATAATAATTTAATATCATATAAAGGATATTAATATATCAATAATATATCTATACATTTTGATCCACCAGCATCAGGTACCAGATGTTGATATGCCCTGCATTTCGTTTTCCAAGGGGTCCCAGCGCAGTTGTTGATCCAAGGGCAGTAGTGGTCCATGCCTCAAGTAACAGAAGAGCGATGATGACGACGGTGTTCCGAAATGTTTGAGTCGTTGTCAATTCTGGGGGACTTGGGGATTTATATGGATTTATAAGAATTATACATGGGTTTGTATGTACTTATATTATGGATTTACATGGATGTATCATGATTTACCCAAGTTTGCTTGAATTTGGAAGGTACTTACATTGGACAAAAAGTACGTCAAGTCGGGTGTTGTTTGGGCCGTAGAAATACCATCCACTTCGTGGATGGCAATATATGCAGGGTGACAACGGCCATCACCTATGTTATCAAAGCACGCCCAGCGACTTCGCATATCACCCTGCCAACCTCCCAAATCTGAGTACCCTGGACGCAGCACGCAAAAGCCACTCACATTGCAATGATGAGCCTCAGAAGGGCCCCAGATCCTGATTCATCACACTGTGCAACTCTTGGGATAAACCGATAAATCTCACCACTATGACAGGGTAGGCAAACCCTAATCTAGTACGTGCCATGTCATTCAAACGATGAGAACGAAACCATGCAATTGAAAAGTCTGATTTTTTTGGGTTGTATAGATATACATAGATTCTATAAAGTCGTTTTCAAATAGGTCACAAGCTGAAACGTATCCTTGTTTACTAAACTGTGTGTGGCTTTCTGGCCAACTGTCTTTTTTTGCTGGGTGCTCTCTGTTCTGCCTCTTGATGTTTCTTGCCTGCTGTTTGTCTCCAATCCATTTCGCAATGAAATTACCAATGCGACCGAATAACCTATATGATAGAAAGACCCAAAGACACATACACTGCAAATCTATATAATAGGTTAAAATTTGGAATTGTAAACAGTAATTCAAACAATATCATGGTTGGTCTTTCTTATGACTTCCCATCCTTTGAGTAGTCAACACGTATATAGCCTATCTGGATGTAGTTTTCCATTGACAAACTCCAGTCTGTTTAAGATGGACCTCCGCAGAACAACTATTTCGGTGTTCACCAGGGCACCAATGTCTACTAACCATAATATTGGTAAAACAAAAGCAAACCACCCATACATTTTGATTGTTTATACAACCCATTTATGGTAAAATTGGATATGGTTTACTATTGCCTTACTAACATCAGTCTGAGAGAATCATTATATTTGATTCACCTGAATAGTTCGGCTATTTTGGGGATAGTTATCCCTTGTTGCAGTTTCCACAGTTTCCATCATTCCAGTGACAGCGCGTCGCGAGGTCATTACAATTTATCCATTGCCATTTAACGTGGCATCCTCCATTTGGTTTCAACCCCTTTGAAAAATATGAGTTTTGGCAATGGGAAGGATTATCATGGATTATCCCATATATTATGAAATTTATGAAAGCCATGCTTGAAACCACCAAGCAGATAACCATTGCATCCATTTTACTGTATTGGTTGCAGCATCCAGAGATTCCACCCACGTCCAGTGCCGCATACTGTACCGCGCCACTCGCTCTGGCCGAGGGATGCTGCACTTTCGGCAGTATGTCGCCTGGAGGCGTTGGAAACAACACCACGGCATGCCGATCTGCCCTGGCTGGAGATACGACAAGGCAAACTGGAAATAACCATAATATACCGTAAAACTGATCTACTGAATCTGCTGCAACTGGGCAAGAATGGCTTGAATTTGGGAATTTGACGCAACTCAACATCTGGATGAAAATCATTGAAAACAAACAGTGCCATGTACTTGTGCAAAAAAAACTATTGAGGTTCCATTCTACGGTCATTCTCCGGGTGACCGCACTTTGGGAAACTAGAACAAAACCATGTAAGGTGGTAAAGAACCCCCGTATAAATTCGTTACTACCGTACTCCCGCTTTGAACTTATCGCATTTTTTTCCTTCCATATCGTTTCCAAAGTTTCAGCATTCAAGCAAACCTTGAGAGATTCACGCACACCCCGCAACAATCAAGAAACCATGTTTGATCACTGTTTTGCTACAATGTCTTTGGGGCTTCATTTTTGGGGTCAACCTCCATGGTTTGTCAATGGGCCTTGGTGTTCAAAGAAGGGTTTTCGGGTTGATTTTGTTATCGTTTTTTGTTATCGATTTATTATCGTTTTGCCGTTCTCCCCAGAAACACACACCAAAACAAATGACTTGCGCGCAAAAAATCCCATGCCAACAAAATATCAATAAAATGTTGTTAACATATATATATATATATATATCTATTTATACACACTGCGGGTTAGCTTTGTTTTTCATTTTTACCGTTTTACAGTGAATGCGCCACATCCAGTACGAACGGATACCTGCTTGGCTAAATTCAAAAGACGGATGTTTTTTTCTACTTTCTCATATGCTGCATGTGCATCACATAGTATCTGTTGCAACACTTGCCTCAAAAATGACAAGAAACGAATAAAACAAATGTAGAGGTAACTGCATAATATGTGCCATGGCCATAACATATACCTCGACTATGGCGATGGTTTATGGTTTTTGGTCATAGGTTGACGGTGGAGAAAAAATGTAATGTAGTTTTCTGGTCATCCATCACGAGGGAGTTGTGATAAATCATAACAGTTTTGAAAAATGTGACTATAGGGATATACCCTAGTTTTGACTAGTGGCTGATGCGGGGATGACAAGTCTAGAAAATATCTACCCAAGTTTTGACGGAATTCGATGCGGCATGCGCAGCACAAAGTCCCTACGGGTACAATGTGCATAGACTGGATGAAGCAGAGCTGAATGCCAAACACAGGCATCCGTGCTGACAAGGCGACAGCTATTTCAGTCCCAAGCAAGCCACAACACCACAAAGTACCGTGGCCCCTTGACTATAGGCAGTACAAACAAAACCGGTGTCGACATAGTGTCAGTGTAGGTGACTGACAACGTGGCGTATCTGGAAAATTACACGGTGAAATTAAGAGACATTAAGCGAATAATGTGGGCCATCGACAATTGCAGCGATCTAAAAGCAAAATGGCTACAAAGCCTTCATCGTGCCTGAAAAACATCAAGATTGCAGGCACATAGCCGTGCGCTGGATCAAGTTCGCCAGGCACGCAGTGTTGAAATAACTTTCGTCAGCAAAGCGAAACGCATGCATCCCATGCCGGATGATCTGGATGAACTGAGCCCACTGCAAGTGTCAAAGATATGACTGGCCCGAAGCAAGCCATCAACAGGATGAGAACAGAGGCGAAGTCATGAGATTCGGCCTGAACAACTAGCTTCTCCGGCCATTGTTCCCACTCAAGCTTCAGGTCCTCCGACACAACTTCAGCTCCAAACTTATGATGGTTTGTCATCACACAAACGTCCGACCAATCAAGCGCAAGTGCAGTCACAACCGTCATATCAAGTTTCGACAGAGCTCTGGCGACATGCGTCCAGGCAGAATGGCCGCCACTGAAAAGCTCAAGCAAACAAATCAAGACAAACGAAGTGACAAGCCTGCACTCCGGATCCGGCAACACTCCACTGCCTCCAAAAGAAACATCCAAGCAGCAAGGAAAAACAAACGCTTGCAAGAACATAGTCGTATGGCGCTTTGACACAGCATACTTCCACTGGGTCATCAGGCACACGAACCATGTAGTCAGCCGTGAAGTCATGGGCTTTTTCTGCCGGCATGATGTCCAAGTCCGTGAAGCGAGCTCTCATCAAGCTATGGCTCCTCAGAACCCTTCCTTGCAGAAGAACATCATCACGACCCATCGACAAGACAGTCGACTGGCCAACCACAGAAGTAGCACCATAGTGACAGGGACATACAGATGGTACAGGTGTTAGCTTTCGAAAGGTTTCAAGGGACGGTCTGCAAACGACATGGCCCAATCAGAAGATTGTCAATCCCCTACCACAGCGCGTGGAGGTTTAGGCCCAGTGGCTACCCAAGTTTTGACCGTGGCACAGCCACACCCTGGAGGATTTGGCATCTACCCCGCCTTTCCCGGAGCCCATCGTGCGGTAGAAGGAACCACTGGCAAGGCCTCTCAGAAATCATGCTGCCAGGGCTTGACACAATATCACCTGTAACATGGTGAATCTTAGATACCTGTCAGAAAATCTATTTTTTTAGCTGCTGAATGTACATTTTACCATTGATAGAAAAACAATAAAGCACTAAAGTGTCAAACAAAGGTTGACCCAGGTAATGTGGCAATGAGGTAAACTACAACCCACATGCTTCATGGTATTTATGACGATATTCTTGAAAATGACCCAAATGGAAGTAAATCTACAAAACGTGGAGCACATGGGAATACTAAACCGTCACCAGTTTCGGTTCATTATTGCGCATACCTAAAACTGGGATGTAACAGGACCACCTTTGCCACCTTTTATGGTTGGTTACTTGGATGGTTTGTTCTTGGCTTTACCACATCCAATAGTGAGTCATCACTGCTTCAAACATTGCCCATGGAAGTGAGTCCCCAGCAGCTTCATGGTCTCCAACTGCTGCCTTTGTTGCTCCCCTGAACTTGAAATAGAACCAGCCAAGATGCAGGAAAATAGTATTTTAGTTACCCTCTGGTTAACATTATTGATATTACCTGGTTACCCTCTGGTTATTTTAGTTACTATAGTTTTTTTTGCATATGATTCCCATTGCATATGGCCCATATGGCCATGTTCAACCAGTTCCTTGACCATTGAGGTCAGCCAAACAAAATCCTCTCGGGTCTGGATTTTCCAGCCGGGCCAACATCTTTCACAAATTCGTGCCAGCTAAGAGGTACCTGGCATACTGGCCGCTATAAAGCTACCACCACGGCACGGGGGATGGTTTATAAAGTCTATATCACCAATAAAAATGGTGTTGGATGATTTTAGGGATGGTTTATCATCGGGTTTACCGCATTGGGGAACATGGTGCTTGTGATAAGCCAATTATTTGGGGCTACCGTAGTTTTAGACAAGCCAGTTTGAACATCGAATGTTGGAATAGTGGCTCCCACCCATGGTCCAGCCGTTCCATTTCATCTATGGGTCTTTAAAAAACGCATTATCAGGCTGGTGATAGATGCAATCATGGACTTGTCGTCAGGGGCAGAGGATGCTCACTCAAGACCTCATGTCTTTTCTATAGCAACACAATCGACTAGCAACTGGTAGATAGATGTACACAGATATGGGATAAGAACAGGGGTATCAAACAACTTTGGAAGACATTCGCCTTTTCTGACAAAAATATCCCTATTTCTTTTGCGGCAAAGTCCGATGATCAGCGGCTGTAGCCCCAGGTCACTCACAATTTAAGATGTTGATTGTTTCTCTGATTTTCCTTGACTAATGCCTCAGTTTACATCGGCAAACGTTCCAATTGGTGGACTGGTTTCCATATCAAACATTCATCCATCGAAACCCCAGCTTCAGTGACTGCGTCCTGAATTCTGCTGCAAATTTGCTGGTTCTTGGTGTGTTGAACGGGTTTGGGTCAAAGCTGACACACCAGCGGACCCACACTTTTTTGCCATTTCATGTATAAGCATCTTGAAATGGAGGTTAACAATTGTGGGCCATACCGAAATTTCTATCCCTAGTGATTGTTTATTTTCAGTTCAGTACTCTTGGTTTTTGGTTGTATATGGCATGCCCATATTTTCGTCAATTTCAAACCCCATGTAGTGTACTTTGGCCACATCCCCAGTGTTTATTTGTGAAAGCTTCTTGGGCTTCATTGACAAACGTACTTGGCACTTGCATACATAAATGTTCCCTGGCGCAACCACCTAGCTAGAAACTGGATGAAACTGGCTTATGAGTACTACAACCCATGAATACCCATAATATACCCATAATATCAATGTAGGATCGGGGCTTCAAACAACTGACCAACTATTCTAACTTGCACAAGTCCCCCATCTCCATATGTCGTGGCCGTGCCTTCAAAGCAGCGATATGGAAAACATCATCCAATGAGTTGCATGGCATGGAAAACCCCCAGTGTTCATCGAAATGTGCAGCTCCAAAGTAGCAGTTCTGAATGTTGAAGCCCGTATCTTTACATATGTCAACAGAAACATATATTCTTCTTGGTTGATGCGCTGTTCTTGCTGGTGAACGTCCTGGTTACTGTAAGTCACCATTCTTTTCTCAAAGCCCAATTGTGGATTTGCTAACTTGTGTTAAATGTTGTTACAGTAAATCATGTTAAAACCCTCTTGTTGTTGCTGGCTATTGTTTATGATTTGTGGATCAAAATGATGATCCTTGGTTAAACCCCAAACTTGATACTTAAATCCCAACATTTGAGGAGTACAGTACATCCCTGATCTTTATCGATGAAATCAGATTAACTCGTGCTTTTTTAATGGGTACATCACTTAAATCATCCCAAGCCAATATCACTTAAATCCACTTATTTGTTTAATCATTTAATCCCAAATCATGTTAAATCATTGTTTTTATGGTTGAACCCCCATCTACATCCCTTCGCTGACCAACGGCAGCACCTTGCCAGGCTGGGTGGCATAAGCTCGAACGTAGGCGATCAGAGCCATTGCCTTGGTGAAACTCTTTGGGTACACTGGTAAGATACTTATAATAATAGTAATAATACTGATGATAATAAAAACAATAATGATAAATGATAATAATAATGCTAATGATAATAATAATAATAATAATAATAATAATAATAATAATAATAATAATATATATACATACGCCTGGATCTTCAAATGCCTAAAATAGCTTGACCCTTTCGATTGTTTACCAATTATGATCGAAGTCACCTAGTTTTATTGGGATCCTCATCAAAAACTGAAACGCCCAAAATCATGGAAACTTGATAATTTTGAGCGTTTCAACATATTCCCTCCCCCTCCCAGCGAATGTAATTAGCATTTTTGGAGGTTGCTTCTAGAGTAGTGCATTGGAGTTGGGTATGCGGGTGTGACTCTGCAACCCCGCCTGTACTTTTTCTGTCCAGCAAAAATCCGCAAAACGCCCGCAAAAACCCGCAAACGCCCGCAAATCCAGAAAACATGGTTTTTGCTTTATTTTTGCACATAGTAGCTTGTTTTGTAGTAGTTTTTGCGAAGCATCCAGGTAAAAAAGTACGGTGGCTGGCTGGAGTCAGAATTCGCACTCACCTAAACAAGCTGGAGTGACCTGCACTTAAGCTAGATCCAATGAAAGGCTAAGCGCCCCGCCTATCCCCGCCTAGTTCTTTTTTTGCATATCGTCTAGTTTTCATCAAGTTTGTATATGTTTTGTGTGAAACGCCTCGTTTCAGAAGATCCGACCAAATAAACTACTACCGACACAAACGACCAACATATTTTGAATTTCAAGGTGTATATTATATATTGTGATAATATATGAATATACTATATAGAATAAGACTATCTATATATGTGATCATAATATATAAAGCAAATCTAAAATAGATTCTAATCATATTTATGTATAGTATAATATTCAATTCTATACATGTACCAGTTACCCCTCAAAATATTACTTTGGGGGTACTATATAAGCCAAGCATACTTGTCGAAAACTTACCAATGAACAAGGGTTTCGAACACTTAGATAAACCGCACATGCGCATCCAAGAAGGAAGATCCGCCAAATTATCCCACCTATGAATCGCTTATCATCATGTTTCCAAGAAAGTTTCTTACCATCAACTAAGTGGAATGGTCACTCTGGTAGGTTGTCCATGCTGAACCATTTCAATACACTCGACCTCTAAGTAACTTGCCTCAGACTGGGATCCTCCACACTCTAAAAGATTCACAGGGTAGGCCGTGAATTGAGGTGCAGGCCCAAATGGTGTTGAAGAGAAGGAAGAAGAAAGGAATGTAATCTGCCTGGCTGACTGGTCTGGCTGGGGGTAGTTGCAGTACTTGGATCACTGCCATGGCGAAGGGACATGAGGAGGACATGCAAAATGAACTCCTGATAACTCCGGGTGGCCCGTTGGAGTCGATTTGCGTGAAATGCGATTATTTAAAGTCAAGATGAAACACCCATCAGCTCTATATATTGTTTATCTATTTTTCATGAAGTTATCCTCATTGCGTCTGCCAGACCCTTCATTCCATGGAGCACGCTCTTGCCTTGCCAACAGCAGGCAGCACACGTGAGAGAAACATCCTTGGCTGCGCGGAACCATAGCCAAACTGACATTAGAGCCCACTAAAGTATGCGAGAGTCCATATGTGGCTGCAAATCATCCAACTCATATGCACCTGTCACTGAATAATATGGGTTTAGCCAACAATGGCTCTGCCCGAAAAATGGCTTTGCCATGCTTTGCCCTTGGTCAAAGTCCAACGGAAAAGCCTACACTATCCTACAATCTTTGTCTTGGATCATTATCATTTTCGCAAACTATCCAGAAAAATTGGGGCCATGTTTGCCCCCACTCCCAGCTTGAATGGCCAAGGAACAAATTGTAAGCTGTGCCCTCATAGATGAAGATGCCCAAAGTTACGGACATCGTCATCTGCAGTTGGTGGTTTCATGGACCGGAACCGAATATTGATACTGGTTGGTGGTTTCAACCATCTTGAAAAATATGAGTTCGTCAATGGGAAGGATGACATCCCATATGAAATGGAAAATAAAAAATGTTCCAAACCACCAACCAGAATATGTATCTGAGTATCAGAATCTAAGTCTGATGATCTGTGTATCTTATGTTGACCATCTGTTGACATGTTACGCATCATTACGCATCATTACGCATCATTATGTTGCAAGCGGTATGGACCAATTATACACCTCTAAAGGCGCATCCCCACCTGGAAGAACAGAGAGGAACTGGTGGTGATATCGCAATCCCAAGTTTCATCTTTGGACTCCTCGCAACGGTGGGCGGTGTCTGTCCAACCGGGATTCGTAAAGCCTGATTCTGAAAAAAATCCAGGGCTTACCCCAATAGTGGTAAAGTACATGCCAAAAAAGAAGGTTCCCTTTTTATCCCTTTCAATAAAGTTGGTTGTCTGGTGATCCTGCAGGCTTAACATTCGTCGAGTCTAGTGAGTCTGACGGGCACAGGTTGAATAAACGTCATTGCGCATACTATTTCAACCATGCTTTGTCAAATCCGAGCAAAGCCACTTGATAAAAGCCGCGCCGCGCCCAGAAAGCTTTGTTTTTCCTCCCGATTCTTCGAAGGCATCCTGATTGTCCCTACTAATCTTAGCATTGCTACCCCTTGGTACCCCTTGCAACATCCAACCCGAAAGGTTTTTAGCATACCTCAAGCATCTCCCGAAAAATCCTCTGCCACCAGCGGTCGCACTTGTTCGACCTGGCTGGGAGATCAATCAATTTGTACCTGAGATACAATGATACAAATAAGACAACTTAACCAATCTACTAATCAGTAGTACATTAGTGAGTTAGACACATAAAGATATATTCAAAGCATGTATTCATACATTCCAACCTTCCAAGATGATCATCCGAGGTAAGGATCTTCCACACACCGCATGTGGATTTCCATTATCAAAGGAAACGCCTTTGGTCGATGGTGGTCGCAAAAAACAAGCTGATCAACGAGTTCCAAAGAACTTTCAGGCGTCATCTCAGTATCTACTTGTAGAAACTCAGACTTCAAGCGGACTTCCCTGAGTTCTCATGTGGAAGCATTCGATGGATTTGGAAAAGTCCAAAACGGGATTTAAATAGCGATTCCACTCCCCCAGTCAGCATGGACTGGGATGGTTTTCAAGCAGGAAAGCTGATCAAAAATGAGTACATAAGTACAAACGAGTACATGAGTACACACCACGGGTTCAAACCAATCGCAAAAAAGGCGCCAAGTAAAAACTATAGAGCTGAGGGATGGGACCAGCCAGCAGGCGTGATGAAAGGATGCAGGTAAGGATCTTTTTTTAATCATCCTCAAGGTCCTCAAGTAGGTAGAATATGGGATGTTCAAAAGACATGTCCAGTTTCTATCTACTTCAGGATGACTGTAGATAGATATATGATATATATATATATATATACACACTATATATATATATATCTCACTATATACTGCAATAATCAGTACCCTTTTGAAAGTACCAAAGCTTAAACATCTAATGGATCCAGCTTGGTCACCAGAATTTGAAATGTGAGGCACCACTGGCATGTGGAAACTACACTCACCCCTCGATGGATTCGTTTTTGTAGTTTCTATCCTGATTTTCTGTATGCAAATCCAATGTCTTTGATTTCAATCCTTATTTGCAACTTAGATCTTCATTCTTTGCAGAAACTTGACTTGCGCAAATCACATCCTGGTCTTTTCGCACCTCAGAATACTCCGATCCCCAAGTTTTGCTTATATACTGGATCCATGTTCGATCCAAACCTACCACTTTAATCTTTACTTTCTATTCACGAGAGATTCAAAGTTTTCCCAACCATTCCTAAAATCTCTGAGGAATACTATAAACATCTAGAAACTATAGTATTTATATCATTTTATATCACTTTATATCTATAGACTATAGATATTTCTTAGATTCACGACGTGCCTCTGTCCGACTGGGAGTCCCCGGGAGCATCAGTGCGGTTCCTGCGGATCTGCATGGTTTCGTCATGGGTGGTCCCCAAGTTATGGATGGTTTTTACCCTCTGGTAAACATACAAAAAGCTATTGAAAATGGCAATTTATAGTGGATTTTCCCATTAAACATGGTGATTTTCCAAAGTTATGTTAGTTTACCAGAGGGTATAGTTCATTTTCATGGAACATCCATCTATAAATGGATGACTAAGGGTACCCCCATTGTAGGAAACCTTCATATATTGGATATACCTCAAAACATTGGAATCAACGCTACACAAATGGGTTCTTATCTCGAAACGGGGATGGCCTTCGTGGTCATTCGAGTTCTTGGGGACCAATGCGGAGGTTTCGATGGGAGCACCCTCAAATCATCCATTGTAATGGGTTTCTTTATCATAAACCATCCAGCTATTGGGGTACCCCCATGACTATGGAAACCACCTTATAAATCTTATAACAAACAAATAGAAATAACAAAATGCACAACTGGTTGCAAAGCTACTGTGCAATGGTTGCTGTTGGCGTAAAATCTCCAACTGGTCACAAAAACTCACAGAAGAACAACAAAGTTGCTTAGTCTCCTGAACACAACCCTCTGGTAATTTAACACAGCTATTGAAAATTACCATTCATAGTTGATTTATGTTGATTTACCTTTCAAAAATGGGGATTGTCCAAAGCTACGTTAGTTTACCAGAGGATAAAAGGGAACCCGTGAAAAATGAAACGTTGAAAGGTCCACCGGATTCCAGCAGCTATTTTGGTGTCTTCACCATAGGGTAGCAGTGTGAACTGACCCATGCATTACCCATGCCATATCCATGTGAGATTACCCTCTGGTAAACATACAAAAAGCTATTGAACATGGCCATTTATAGTGGATTTTCCCATGAAAAATGGTGATTTTCAATAGCTACGTTAAATTACCAGAGGGTATGTGAGTTTGCCATCGTTTCCCTGAAAATTATGGAACCAAACCTTTCATATCCAGTGGTTGATCATCACTTTTCTATGGAAAGTCAGGGCCATTTTGGGGAGTCAATCTCCTATTTTCAGATGCACCCAAAATCATGTACCATTTGGTTATTTAACATAGCCATGGAAAATGGCCCATTTATAGATGGTTTACCTATTATAAATGGTGATTTTCCATGGCTATGTTAAATAACCGGAGGGTAATTGTTGGTTATATCATGTTATATCATGCTATATCCCCATTGTACACCCATTACATCCCAGTATGATATCCGAAAAAACATCACCATGCTTCCAGGTTACATCATTGTCCCTCAATGTTTCATGTTGATGGTCAATCTTCAATTCTCAGATACACCTCATGATCCGAATCTGAGTTTTCAAGGGAATGTACAGACCCGAAAATTTTCCGGCCGCTCGCAGCACAGCATCGCGTCTCGGCGGCTGGCTCTCAATCCATTTCGTCCAGCAGAACTGGCCTGCCACGACATGAAGGCTGCTTCCCTGGGATCAAAAACCCTGTTTGAAAAAAAGTCCTCTGGTAATTTAACATAGCTGTGGAAAATCCACCAATTTTTATGGGTAAATCTCATCAGACATAGTCACTATCGGCTATCAATGGGATATGTTCCGCTATGTTAAATAACAGTTATCTAGGTGGATGACCCTGAACATCACCAATTTTTAGTGGAAACGAATCCACTAAACCCCCAAGTCCTGGCAAAGGGAAACCAGCCGAACGGGCGCTCCGAGCCAATTACCCTTGGATGTGCCGCCTTATATAAATGTTGGATGTTTGCAGGTTAAGATAAGCTTAAACACTTACTGATACGAACGTTCTGGGATGCGAATCAAAGAACACTTGACCAACAACGCCCGTGTCAAAATCATCAACGCATTCCAGTCTGCATACCCGCATCAATTTTTGATGCTTAATATTTCTTGGATGAATGTTTGATTCCCTTGAGTGGGAAGACTCCCGCACAGAAATGGTCAGCTAATCTCATCCCCTGCGAAGCGAAGTGCGGACGGTTTTCCACGGTCATCTGCTCCCCGATCTAAATGTGACACGAATTTAGCAAAGATCTACAAATACACGAGCTGATCCTGAACTGCGGAACAGTTACTGCCGCTCTCTGACTGACCCCAAGCAACCAGTGACCCATCAGGCAAGATCGCTGCAAATGCACCTTCTGTGGCCTGAATTTGCTGCACGCTTTTGAGCTGATCTTGAACCGGGGAGCAGTCACCACCATGGTCTGGATTGCCCCAAGCAACCACTGACCCATCAGCTAAGATCGCAGCAAATGCGTAGCCCGTCGCCTGAATCTGCAACACATTCCGGAGCTGATCCTGAACTGCGGAGCAGTCACCACCATTGTCAGGATTGCCCCAAGCAACCACTGATCCATCGGCTAAGATTGCCGCAAATGCGAAGCCGTTTGCCTGAATTTTGCTGCACATTGCTGAGCTGATCTTGAACTTCGGAGCAGTCACCACCAGAGACTTCATTGCCCCAAGCAATCACTGATCCATCGGCCAAGATCGCTGCAAATGCAGTGTATGTGGCCTGAATTTGCCGCACGTTTCTGAGCTGATCTTGAACTGCAGAGCAGTCACCACCATGGTCTGGATTGCCCCAAGCAACCACGGATCCATCAGCCAATATCGCTGCAAATGCACATTCTGTGGCCTGAATTTGCCGCACGTTTTTGAGCTGATCTTGAACTACGGAGCAGTCACCACCATCGTCTGGATTGCCCCAAGAAATCACTGACTCATCAGTCTGGCCCGTGTGTGTTACTTTCGTTTGTTGTGCTACAACTGTTAAGGGCTCTTCTTCTTTTACATTTGCAGCTTGCAAAGAGATCTCAGGGTCAGGACGTGCCCCTCCGCAGTGATGAGTTTCAGGAATCCTTGTCGTAGAGATTTTTGGGCCAGAATCTTCGATTTCCGCCCAGAACCACTCGGGAACGCAATGTTTACTTGAAGCATTGGAAGAAACAAAAAATCACTCACAATATCTCACAAGATCATTATTTCGATCAGTGTCTTTCCTGCGACATCTTGAGCCACGGATGCCACAGTCTCGAAAGGTGCAGCACCCATTCATGTAGGATATCATCCTGAAGCAAATAGAAATGAACATGAGAAACACAACTTCTCATATTAGTGCGCTGTTTTCTTGAAATTTCCCATGTTCTATCCACTCCAGGGTCACTGTAGATACTGTCAGACCTCCATCAGACCTCCTCCTGCAATGCGTTTGAAGATGCCTGCGTTTGAAGATGTAGAGAGGCGTTTCTCCAAATGACATCCTGCGGCAAATCCATCGAGGCATGTCTCACTGGTACAGGGTCAACCCGAGGCATCAGGGCAAAATGTGAACGGAAACCCAAGCTGCTAAAGCAAGCCAAACATAAGGGATAAGCAAAACATGAACATTTTAACAGGAATAAAAGGCTTTAAAGCTGGTGACATGGGGCGTACTTAAAGTTTGGGACATAGATCAAATAGGCCGAGCTATAAAATTATGACGTTTCAAATCAGACATTTCCTAGTTCAAATAAAACTTCATGAGTTCCAATGCACTCATCTAGGTAGACACCCATGGCCTGTGACTCTTTCCAATAACTTATTTGCAGCCCAATCATCATTCATCCGGCCCTTTGCAAACATGTTGGGGCCCTTCAATCACCTCCAACCTTTTCGCACAAGCAAAACCCCGCAAAAGATCGTAAAATCATCAATTCATATATCAATTTTATTCAATTTTGGGAGGTTTCTCCAAAAACAATGCAGCAAAACTCCAAAAGGATGTCTTGGTGAAGAAACATCCAACGGATTCGCAGATTCGGAACGAGGAACTCCAGGCGAACAGCGTGCTCTCCCTCTCGTGGATGAGGGACCAAACAGCTGGCGTCTCCCATGAAGCAATGCCTGCAACGAAGGTTGGGCGGGCCCCAAACTCCCCAAGTAACAAGTGAAGTGAATGCGAAGTGAATTCGAATCTAAAGACTGAAGTAAAAACACAGAAAAATATCGAAAAAAATCGAAACCGGACAGGTCCAAAGCACCACTTAAGTGGGGTGGTTTTTTGCCCATTGAACTATCACCCAACTCTGAGAATCATCTGGACCCTGTGGGTGATGTTTGGGGGTACATTGAAGTGATACACCAAACTTCATGGAGAGTACCATCAGCTAATCACATGTGGCAATGCAAAAACATGATCATGCCATTTTAATGGATGTGTGTTTTTTCCCATTAAAACCTGGGGATTTTCCAGTGTAAAAACGAAAGGCGAACTGGTTGATGATCCCGAAAACCTATGTAAAGAACATTAAAGAACTATGGAAGTAGCAAAAACAACACCATAACGTTACCGCAATGGGCCCTGAAGCAACGGAAATTTATATTTCGGACCTTCATTTTTGGGGACCAAGTATTGGATTGACCAATGAGAAACCAATCGGATATAAAGAGATGTTCATTTGGCAATTTTTTTCTGGTTGGTGGTTTCAACCCCTCTGAGAAATATTAGTGAGTTGGGACTGTTATTCCCAATATATGGAACAAAAAAACATGTTCCAAACCACCACTTTTTGTACCTCTTTGCTCTGCACGCTGGTTTAGTCATCGAAACCAGCGCATTGGCTGTGTACACCTACCTATTGCGGCACCGGCAACCAGTCCCTCTCCATAGTCTGGCAACGGAAAGGAGCTGGACCACGCAACCCATGTGGGTTGGCAATCCCCAAAACAAAAGAGTCATCATCAGCAGCAGGGCCGGGGTAAGAGGCCTCCCCAACCCGAAACACACTGAAAACAAGCAGCAGCACCACCCTAGGCCCTGGCTTAGGGCACGATGCTCGCACATGCTTCACTGTGGCTGCATACCCCATGAAACAAAACTGTAAAACGGGCATCAGGGTCCCGACCAACAAGCTGCCAAAGCATCGCACGACACACGTGCACTTGGGT
>Ga0126342_10000570_pt1 | contig 41979 bp, 26 predicted proteins | sample Cyp1metagenome_FD_92528 | JGI IMG/M metagenome (GOLD analysis project Ga0126342, IMG submission 92528) | Coral microbial communities from Lord Howe Island, Old Settlement Bay, Australia - Cyphastrea 1 metagenome | ecosystem: Host-associated > Invertebrates > Cnidaria > Coral ...
AGTATTTATATTATATATATAGTATATTTATAGTATATTTAGTATTCATATATATATATATATATATTTTTATTTATATTTAGTGTATATATATATGTATATATATTATATATATGGTGTATATATAGTATATAGATATATAGTGTATATATAATTATATAGCATATATATATATAGTTATATATAGTGTATATATAGTGTATATATATATAGTGTATATATATTTATATTTCTTGTATATATACATTTTTATAGTGTATACATATATATATAGTATATATATATACATTGCATGTATATACTGTTTATACAGAAAGAGAGAGAGAAAGATAGATGGATGATATATTCATGTGTGATAATTTAATTTGTTGTTGGCTCCCAAAAAAAAATCTCCAGACTGCAAAGCTCCAAAACAAACAACGAACGACGTGACGTGATGTGACGTTCTCGTGTGACACATCAGCTGAAGAAAGCGCTCAGGGATGGGGGTGAGTTCCTGAATGAAGGTTGCTAGCAAATTTATACTTTTACATAATTATAGCATTGATATTATTTTTGTGTATATACTGTTACTGCCAAGTAACCAAGTAACAGTACTGTTACTAAAAGAATTTCATAAACTAGCCCTGTAAATTGATTGTTGGACTCCCACCCATGCAAATCGCAAACTTGGGGATGGGTTTGCTAGTGCTTTATTAACATTACAGTAACCATATACATAAAGCAATTTCAGAACATGTCAGACCATCTTCAGCAACAATGACGGGTGATGGTAAATCCCCGAATCGCTAGTGTTCCAGGAAGACAAGTTAGTCTCATTCAACTCAAATGCACAGGATCCATAAGCCACCAAGCAAAGCAACAGCAGGATATTCCCCAACCAAAACGTGGTGATGATTTTCCGCGGTGCTAATGGGGGACTGGGTGCGGGCCCGCCTTTGGAATGGAACTGATGCAGCAAGTTGGGGGTGTATAACTAAAAGAGTCGCCACCCTCTATAGTACTCAATGATAAACATCCATCGGGGATAGCTTATTTATGGGTTTACCACAGTACCTGTAGTAACTATAGACATAGTTAAAATGAACACAACAGTTGATATACCAGCTTGAAGCTAAACTTGCTGCAGAGTATTTGACATCAGTTGCGCAATCCCGATTCAGCGCTGCCTGTTAGCCAAACTGGCTGCTCACAGGCTGCGTGTCCCTGCTTAATTTGGGAGGCTATGGATTGAAACCCCGGTGACCATCCTATATTTTTTGGAGAATATTCTACATTGGGGCACGAAGAATGAAGGAATTTTGCTCAAACCTACTGTTGACATGTGTTTTTTTAACCCAAGTTATTCACACCATTTCTGACGTTTTGACCCAGACCCAGTTGGGCCAAACTTTGACTCATCCGAGTGCACCACTTCGTCTCAAGACCGAGGCTGGGCGCTGGCAGTGGTGAATGGGTTCGAAAGCCCGGCTTGGGATTCGTGGGAGTGGCAGGATTTCCTTGAGAGAATTGAGTCTGAAAGCCCAATGTATGTGTTTTTAAAATTGTGAAACCGGGGTGGTATTTCATGGTTTTTCTTTTGAGATAACCATCTCCAACTTCTGTTCTTTGGAAATGGGGGTCGGTTTTGACCGTCAGTTTAAATATCATCGTCCAGTGGATTTTGGAGTAGTTCCCATCATTTTCGGACAAACCGAAAAGCGGGTATACCTCCAAATGGCCGGGAAAACAATGAAAGATAGAGAGTATGCAAGGAAAAAATCCAGGAGTTCCAAATAGCTGGTAATTTCGCTGCTGGTGCGGGAGAGTGACCATGGAACGTCAAGCCTCAAGAATGGATGTGGTGTTCCAGATGGTCTACTATAACCCCATGTCAACAAAGTGTATCAAAGTGTCATCCTTTGTTTTTTCGGGTTTGTTTGGTTTTGAAATTGTTGTAGTCTGCGGTAATTTCACCATTGGAAAATCAACCGTTTCCAGATGATGAAACTACAAATAAAATCAAATGAAACCTAACACCTAACCTTTTTGTCACATGTAAACGATCTATGTCCATGGCAAACCACAACAAGATGGAACATCAGAACATTATAGAACATCACTATCTATTATCGTCACTGTATGCTATGATATCCTATGATCTTTTTGTGGGTTAACATCAATATCTATTACCCTCTGGTAAACTAACATAACTATGGAAAATCACCATGTTTAATGGGTAAATCAACTATAAAATGGCCATGTTCGACAACTATGTTAGTTTACCAGAGGGTATCTTTTTGTGGGTTGCTATACATCAATGGGAATTTCAGGATCCTAAAATGGAGGTGCTGTACCATATTTTTGGCCATATTTGTGGGGATATTCCGTGAAATTTAGGCCTGAAAAATAGGCCTTATATATGGTAGGTACGTCCAATTTAGGTTCCTGAAATGGCCATTGATTAAGTTTCTAGAACATGAAGTAACCAGATATTAATGAACATGGAAACTATCTATTTTCAGAACATAGAAGTACATAGAAGTACATGATGTATTTCTATGTGGATACCCCGTTTCCAGCCATGTCTATTCCCAGGTGGCGGCTCAAGCGGAGATAGATTCGGAGAGCTTGTGGGAACTGCTGGCATGGAAACATCGAAACGGGTAACCCCCTGGTAAACTAACATAATCACCAGATTTAATCAACTATGAATATTCAGTATTGTATAGGATAAGATATTGGATATGCTGTGCGATATTATATTGCATATTTCATGGGATATTACCGGGATAGTTTATCTGGTTGGTGGTTTGGAACATTTTGTCCATAATATATGGGATAATCCTTCCAATTGACTTTCATATTTGTCAAGATGGTTATTGCACCACCAAGCAGTTATGATATCAAAAAAAATGTCAACAAAGGGCATGGTCATCCCCGCCATGACATCATGAATGGAGAATTACCCTCTGGTTATGTAACAGTTCGCCATGGAAAATCACCATGTTTAAGAACGGTAAACCATCTATAAATGGGCCATTTTCCATGGCTATGTTAAATAACCAGAGGGTATAGTGACCAACAAAAGGGAATTCCCAAAGAAATGGCCATACCCCATGTAGCATCGACCACGGCACCAGCAGTGCCCAGGTCACTGTGGTTGATAAGTTGGTACCTTGGTATGGCTGTGTAATACCCCTCGACATAGTACCTAAAGAATATGTGTATTTGTGGGTGTGCGCTTTCAATACCCCAAAAAGATCCAAATAGTAAATTTGAGGAAATGACGGGTTCATACCAAAAATGGAGAAGTTGTTTCTTATTTTGCTTTTTGGGTCTTGGATTGGGACCCATACCCATGTTGAATAAACCAATAGCAACAAGATGATTCAAATGGGGATGGCAAAGACACGGGCCACAGATCTGAATAATTGAACATGTTTAACCATGAGGAACAAATGAAGGGGTTGCCTGCCCCAAAAGTCTCTCCACAAACAATTGTCAACAATCAAATCGTTGCGGCAGTAATCAACCAAGAATTACACCCCGCCATACACAACCCACGTGGTTGCTTGTGGAATGCACGCCCGTGACCCATGCTGCAGTTGAAGGCCGTCCAGAAAAAAATGAAGCATTATGAGGTGTAGAATTGATTGTCAGTGCAAAGGTTTGGTGTGCATATGTCATATATGTACATATATGTACAGTTTTGGCATGTGCGTTGCGTATATTTATATACTATGTATCAAAAGAGAAAAACATAAACTTGTTCGCTGTCCACTTAACTTTGGAGCTTGTAGCGATGGAGGTGTGTTTCCTAACATCGGGCGAGACTCTCACAGTCCTTGAAGATGAACTGCAAGGCCAAACAGCCAAGGCAGTGAAGAAAGCCTTGGCAGCCAAGGTTGGCATTTCCAGATTCAAGCAACGATTCTTTCTTGAAGATGGTTCCCATCAGATCCAGGATGATGAAGTTCTTGATCCAGTTCCAGTGAAGATCCAGCTGGTGGTCTTGGAATTCTGGCCAACTGACGATGAAGTTTCGCAGAAAATGATCTCTGCATCTAGAGACAATGGCTTAGTTGCTCTTGAGCAGTTGCTGCAACACCCTCGAAATCCCAATGTGGCAAGCAATGATGGCAAGACACCCTTGTTTCACGCTGCAGAGCTGGGACATGTTGGACTTATAGAGCTCTTACTGGAGGCAGGAGCCAAAACAGATCAGCCAGAGTTTGCTAGACGGCGGACTCCATTGTTTGTTGCAGCTTGCAATGATCACCTGGACACTGTGCGCGTCTTAGTCGAACATGGTGCGGCCAAAGATCAAGCAGCAAACGATGGGGCAACGCCCTTGTTTGTTGCAGCTGAAACTGGCAACCTCGACATTGTGCGCTTTCTAGTCGAAGCTGGTGCAGCCAAAGATCAAGCAGCCAACAATGGTGCAACCCCCTTGATGATTGCAGCTGAAGCTGGCAACCTCGACATTGTGCGCTTTCTAGTCGAAGCTGGTGCAGCCAAAGATCTAACAGCCAACAATGGTGCAACGCCCTTGATGATTGCAGCTGAAGCTGGCAACCTCGACATTGTGCGCTTTCTAGTCGAAGCTGGTGCAGCCAAAGATCAAGCAGACATTAATAATGGTGCAACGCCCTTGATGATTGCAGCTGGAGAAGGCCACCTCGACGTTGTGCGCTTTCTAGTCGAAGCTGGTGCAGCCAAAGATCAAGCAGACTTTAATACTGGTGCAACGCCCTTGATGATTGCAGTTGCAGAAGGCCACCTCGACATTGTGCGCTTTCTAGTCGAAGCTAGTGCAGCCAAAGATCAAGCAGCAAACGATGGGGCAACGCCCTTGTTTGTTGCAGCTGAAACTGGCAACCTCGACATTGTGCGCTTTCTAGTCGAAGCTGGTGCAGCCAAAGATCAAGCAACTAACTGTGGTGCAACACCCTTGCGGGTTGCAGCTCAAAATGGCCACCTCGACATAGCGCGGTTTCTAGTCGAAGTCGGTGCACATATGTCCCAATGAATTTCAATTAGTTTCTAGATTTGGATGATTGGGAAAGCTGAAAGAAACCCACACTTCTTATATATACTCTATATATATATGAATAATATACATATAATTGTACTTGATGCGAAAATAAAGATGGTTTCATGACTGACAAAAAGGTATCGAAGATCAGCTGTCCATGGGTGTCCGAGTCAAAGCCCCGACGTGGAAGGGCTGTGCCCCAAGGAATGCCCCATGTGGATCGCTGAAGGAATGCAGTGAATACCATCAATGCCATTTCAATGCCATTTATTGACGCTTATTGGTGTATTCTATTTATTCCTTATTCATCATTGTTCTACAATGAGACAATAGACATAATATGATAGAATATTTGATGATTCATGCACAGAGATGAATCTACTGACTCAGTGAATACCAAATTAGTAGCTCTGGCATTTATCATGAGTCAATGAATCCGTTGGCAAATTCGTCCGCCTGCAGTAGTGGAACAGTTTGTGAGACGCGCTGCTCTTGTGTTGTCAGCTGGGTAAAAGCTCAGTGAATTGAGGCATCAGTGGAGAAGAAGTCAAAGGTCCTTCTCAGAAATGGTAATTTGGGAAAACCAACCAAACCTGGTTGGTGGTTTGGAACATTGTTGTTATTTTCCATTACATATATGGGATGTCATCCTTCCCATTGACGAATTCATATTTTTCAAGATGGTAGGTTGAAACCACCAACCAGATAAACAGTCAGTTTACATCTTCCAATAAGTGGATTGATTACTGTATTCATATTGGTTAATATTGATGATTCATAATCCAAAAACTGGGGCTTTACATTGCATCATCCCGTTTTTTGGGGCATCCTCATGTTTTTTGGGGCACCCAATGTTCAGACAAAGCCATGGATCCAAGGGCCATGTGCCGCGATAGAAAAAAACACATACACTCCCAGTATCCAGATTGCTCTCTCTTTGGTCGGTTACATGTGTTTTATGTTCATTGTCAAGGTTAAAAAAACAAGATGATATCCATATCGCAGAATCAAAACAAAGTGGCATTCATTTTTTCAAACATGTTCAACTCTAACAGATCAAAATCTTGGATTCCATTGAAATTGGTCCATCTCATCCATTTTTTCCTGCCAGGTGGCGGTGGAATTGATGAGAGATCGGGCCAGGGCGGCTCTACGGGCGGGCATGGCCTTAGGGTTTTCCCAAGGAAAATTGAGATATGTTTGGTTATGTTTAACGAAAAAGCAATGGAACATTAATTGGACATGAAATGGAAAAATTATCAATCCATCAGGATTTCCCAAATATTCCAACTGATATTTCCATTTATGTTCCATTTTGACCAAATATGGAACATTATTGGCTGGGTAAATCCTGATTTGTTCATAGTTTGGAAGATAAACAAGTTTGTTCCAAGCTATTACAGCTGAATCACGGCCGCGTTTGGGGGGTAAATTGGTCAATTGGTCAGTTGACCTCTTGCCTAGTTCATCCCTTGTATTTGGGCAATGCTTCTGCCCTGGGGGAGACTAATGACTAATGGTATATAAATGGAACATCAATTGTGTGGTTCTGGATTGGTATAGTGGCATATCAATGGTATAGTAATGCTATAGCTGCTATGGTTAGCTGGAATATTGGTTCATAGAATCCGGTCAAACATGGTTAGCTGGGAAATCCAATTTGTGTGTGTGAAAAAAACATTTTTTGCTGATGGTGTTCAAGCAAACCATGTTTGATTCCAGGAGGGTAATGGGAGATTTGAGAATTAATATGCATTAATTGGATGATGAGGGAGTGGTAATCAAGTGGTTAGCCATTAATTAATTAAGTTATTAATCATTAATGTGGGATGATACTGGTTATAGTTTAATCCCACCATGATAATGTTGTTTGGAGGTATATGTGGGGGATTAACCAAGTACAAAGAATACGGGGCTTCACCATTCACTATTGGGATGATCATGGCCATAACAATATAGGATATGATGGAAGCCCATCCTCCCTTGGAATTGGATGAAGGGAACATTGACAGGATAACTGCAAACTATTAAACGTTCCAAAAAAAAATCCACTTGCGTGTTTGTGTTGTTGTTTTTTTTTCCGGCATAACAAAATCCGGTGCAACTGCATTGTTTGCGGTTTGTTAGAAGCAACCCAAAAAAACGTGTTTGCGGTTTGTAGTTGAGCCGATGGTAAATTCGGGTTGGACCAATGTCAAAGAGAGAGGATGGGTTGTGACTAGTCGCTTTGCACTCTCAAATAAGCCCTGTAAATCACATAAATGATTTGATGTGTTGTCAAATTAAGGATCACAAGTAATCAAAAACACTCTCTCAATTAATCCCATCCTAATAAGAAACACCTCCTAGATGGTACCAAACATGTGTAAATCCTCTAATAAGCAATGGTTTCGGGGATGGGATTATTCAATTAAGCCTTTTTGAGCTCCTTTAAAAGAATATCCCATCCCCCTAATATGAATATTCAATCCAGTTATTGGATAATAATCAAAAACGACTGGATTGGTTAATATTACTGGTGGTTTGGAACATGAAATTTATGACTTTCCATTCAGTTGGGAATTTCATGATCCCAACTGACGAACTCATATTTTTCAGAGGGGTAGGTATACTACCAACCAGATATAGTGATTGTTATATATATATAGCAAATTGTTGGTATTTGTTGGTGAATTTGCTATCTTACCATATCTTACCAACAATTTGCTAAATATCTAACTGGTATTGCTAACTATGTTTGCTAATAATTTGGTTTGGTACAAATTATCTTATGTTAAATTACCGGAGGGTATCCCCATATATATATATATTCCCATGTTTTTCCCATAAAACCATATACAGTAAAACCACTAAAAATAGCTATGTTAAGTTACCAGAGGGTACCTCAAATGGAGGTTTTTGATGTTCAGCCCAGCAAGGATTGGATCGCCCAGGCCCACAGCATCTTGCGGCGAGCCATTGCGAAGGCTGTGGCCAGTGAAACGAAGGCGGCTGGTAAACGAACCTAAGTTGTAGTTATAGTTTTAGAATTTAGTATTATATAGATTATAGTCTATAGTGTTAACTATAGTGTTATATATATATATACGTATATATTATGTTTTAAATACAGTTATATCGTTATAGGATGTTACAGTTATTTAGTTGTAGTTGTACTATATATACATATATAGTTAGGTTTTTCCTAATGATATTATATAGTTCATTGATAATGACCATTGTACACAATTACCATACTAACTTGATGTAAAATTCTGTATAGACTTGTTTTTGGGGATGTTCAATTACCATGTTTGATTACCGGAGGCTGAAGGAGGACACTGAAGGATTTTCATGGGCAAGACATCGAACTCATGCTACCGTCCTCATGGATTTTTCATACCCAACCGATATGGGGGATACCCTCTGGTAATTTAACGGTTAGCTATTGAAAATGGCCATTTATAGTGGATTTTCCCATTAAACATGGTGATTTTCCATAGTTATGTTAGTTTACCAGAGGGTACATGGGAGTCCTTCTGGTTGTTTCAATGGCTGTTTTTTTTTTAAGGGAAGATGTTGATGAACCATTGGGAAATTTTGGGGGACCTCATTTTTGCTACCACAGAAATCACATGCGGAAATCACATGTGGGTATGGGTCAAAATTAGGTACCCCAATAATTGGATGGTTAATACTAAACTAGACTAACATCTGTGGTCCCCTAGGTCTTCCATTTTGACCCACATCCATGTGACAACATGATTTGACCATATTTGACATTTTGACCACATCATGGCTGATAAAAAAACACCTGGGGTTCAAATAAGCGGCTATTCCTACTCATTCTTTGGTACCCTGCCATCCCAATGCCAAATAATTGGTTGTTATTCATTCTGTGTGCTAAGTTTCGCTGGTGGCATCCGAACATTGAGCTTGTGAGAATCCTTTTTGTTGGTTGTAAATCCCTATTGCTGCCACATCGAATCATTTAGTTCACTTGTTGTATGTTTGATGTAATCAGGTGGGAAGGGGTTCTAGATAATATAGTTTGTCCGTCAAAATGATGGATGGATATGGAATGATATGGATGGTGTAGTCAATCAAAAGATAGTTATAGAGATGTTTAAGGTTTGTAAGGTCCTAAACATGCCCAGCCACCTGTGGGTCCAAACAATCCATTTCTGGTTGCGACCAGGAGCTGCAGAACCTTTGCATCTTCAGTGGAGACGCCCTAGAGATGCTCAGGTGGGCCATGACGTCATGAAGAAACATTCCGGGTACCATCCAATGTGTGAAGCCCGATGCCACCATCCCTGAAACCAAACATTTGGTGGTACTGTATGGTAATGTTAAAGCATCCCAGATGTGGGTAGACCAGGTATACCCAATCATAAATCAAAATCGGGGATGGTTTATCATGGGGCTTACCACATTACTCAGCGACTTGGATGAACATTCTTCACGGTCATTTGATGGGACTTAAGCAATAAAGATTTTGGGTTGAACCAACCAACCGAAGGATTTCTATGTTTTTTTGGAGATTGGTCAATATATATATATATATATATAATATTATATATATAATATTATATATTATATATATATATTCGGGTCAACCCGAATGGTAAGTTGGTGGCTTGGCAGTTTTGAGATATCAATCATATAATTTCACTCGCTAAAGTAGTATGTTTCCGCAGGGTATGTAAGATTTGTTATGATGTCAAAACTCCGACAATCCAGTTGTATCTATGGGATATATCATACCCCAACCAGAAAAACATCAAACATCTTTGGATTGTCAGCCGGTGCCTGGATTCATTCCAATCCAGTTGCTATCCGGTGCCTGGCATTAAATGGGTTTGTCTGAACATAGGGTGCCCATTCCATTCAGACAGGTTAGTCTTATCCCATGTCATCCCTTTAAAAAAAAATGCCATAACCATTTTGGGTGGGTAGAAACACCATTTCTCGACAGACCCTTAAATGTTGTGTGTTTTCCATCCGATCTAGGAATGATGATGAATTGTGGTTGACTTTCCCTCTGGTTATTTGTTACATAGCCATGGTATAGATGACCCATAGAAATAGATGGTTTACCTATTAAACATGGTGATTTTCCATGGCTATGTAACAAATAACCAGATGGTATATATAATATCTGGAATGGCTTGTTGGAACCAAACCTCCTAAAGAGAAAGGGCATTCCGATTCGAATCCAATTGCTGTAGTTTTTTTTTGGGGGAAGTGGTTTCCAGTGCAAGATTTTCATAGAAACTTTAGGGGCTGTTTATACAAATACGTGGCTGACAATGACTGTGCGGTCCTTGTCGAAGCTACGCCATGCTACACTGCTACACCTGATTTGAATGTGTTTCAACTGATCAACCACAATGTGAAATGATGACTACCAAACTGTTTTTTTTAGGGATGAGTCAAAACATGTCAAAACCACAAAGCACGTAGTCATTGTAGTCAAATTTACGTAACGATTTTTCATCCTCCTGATGTGTCCATGATCAATTTTGAGTGGGACAAGTGGGACAGGCCCGGCTGCCATGACTGTGATTTCATCATGGAAATGAGGTCCGGAAAGATGTGGAAGTACCCTCTACTTATTTAACATAGCCATGGAAAATGACCCATTTATAGATGGTTAACCTATTACTATGTTAAATAACCAGAGGGTACATGTAATTACTATGCTCTACATGATTTTTTCTATTATTGCTTGGTGTTTTGAAATATGAAATTCTATATACATGTTTATTCTCAAATACTGTCCATTCTGTCTAGGATCATGATGATCCCAATTAACCAATATTTTTCGGGTGAAACCACCAACAGGTATTGGACTTTCATGGGGATATCAGGATATATCAGGATATCCACCAACGCAGCAATCGGGATTCCAATAGATAGTGGATATTCATGGCTGGTTGGTGGTTTGGAACATGAAATTTATTGTTCCTTAAATATATTTGGGGAATTTCATCATCCCAACTGACGAACTCCATCATTTTTCAGAGGGGCAGGCTCAACCACCAGCCAGATGGCATATTCATGGGATACCCTCCAGTAAACTAACATAACTATGGAACATCACCATTTTTAATGGGAAAATCAACTATAAATGGTCATTTTCAATAGTTCTACATGCCCGAAATGGCCCAAGTTGAAAATCCCGCTTGGCCTTTGATCATTCGTCCCAGGCGCCTGATCCCTGGTGCGTCCATTTCCCACGTCTTCGTCAACTTCCCAGAGCCGTTGCTTGGCGTTCGCCCACCTTGGAACGATCAGCTGCACTTGGAGTTGAATCTGCTTGATGTGAGAAGATCAAGATATGTCGTTCCTGATTTTAATCTGACTGAGGTGTCAGTAGCACCAAATACTGCAATCATGTGTTGTCCTAGTCACCGAAAGTTGCTATGCCAAGTCAAGTCAAAAATCAACACTTCCAAAACTGGTTATGCAAATGTCCAAAGATAGCTCATTCTGAGATGTCCACAAGCATACAGCGGGATATGATGACCAGCAATCACATCCCAAACAAAGCCAAGAGGCAGTCAGACTCCCATACCTACTAAGCGAAAAAATATCGAACACAGACACACACACACATATATATATATATATGTAGTGTATGATGTATATATATATATGTATATATATATATATGTATATATATATATATGTATATTATATATATACATATTATATATATATGGGTAAATTATAACGACCTCACTGCGACCTCACTGGGAATGATGGTTAGTAGGGGTGACTATCCCCAAATGACCTTATTTCAGATTAGTGAATTATTATAATTTACCCAGATATATATATAATATATAATATAATATATATATATCCCTTGTTTTGTTTTCCGTAGAGTTCACGGAATCATGTTTGGGACACTCTCAGATCGAAGCCGAAAGAATCCTCGGTTTTTCAACGAAACTGAACATGGACCAGTAGGGACCAAGAATTTGAGGGTTGGTGATCATGTTTTGCCCATAGAATACCCTCTGGTAAACATACAAAAAACCATGGAATCATGGAAAGATCCACCATTTTTCATGGGAAAAATCACTAGTTCTATGGTGGTGATTTTCCATAGTTATGTTAAATTACCAGGTGGGGTAACAATTCGTCTCCATAAAAGTACAGCATTTTTCTCCAAAGAACAGTTTTCCTATGTTCTCCCCAACAAAAGAGCCTATTTTTCCCACATGGTCAGCTACAATGATCACAGGCCCTTCGTCTCGGGAAACGAAGCCGCAGAGCCACTTGGCCGGTGCCAGGTGATGTCTTTGTTTTTTATTCATTAATCATAACCATTACCCATAGGATCCATGTATGCTATATATGGTAACATTTACCATCAATATACCCCCAATGTTAGCATATATACCATACATGGATCCTATGGGTTATTAAGCTATAACTCTAATCAACTAAACCCCTCGAATGTTTTGTTTTTCTGGCAGGGTATGTGAGTATCTAAGATTGGCCATGCACAGGCATAGATCTTCACCTTTCGGATCTGTTTGTTCTGGGGGAAACTGCGCCCACAGCCTTCACTGTAGATCCTCGTAGCACTGGGCCCACTTCGATGCCTGAAATTGCTCAGCAACTGAGCTGAGGCTATGGATAATGGCCGATGATGTTAGTCACCACAGTACCAGGGCGAAGTGACCCATATAGCTACATGGAACTCAAACAATGCGATTGTCAAAAGGGGCGTCATCTTCCATGGCTCCAATTTCGTTCATGTTTGTTGTCCCTTGTATTTGGTTAACCATAACGCCATAAATGATACTGTACTATGATGACCAGAAGCTGGAAAACTACATCACCAAAACCCAAAGACCTCGGCCTCCTCGGCCCGGGAGCAAGGTCCAGTTTCCACATGATGACCAACGAGATGTTTTTGGAGTGGCTCGGCGTCGTGTGAAATACCAAAACGCGCCGGTATGACTGGTGGGTTTCTCTGATGTCATGGGATACTCTATTGGGGACTTGGCAGTAGTAAATATCGACAGATTGTTTATAAAAATAGAATAAAATAGAGATGTATGTCATACAATGTATGTTCTGGATCCAAATAAATATGGTCCCAGTAAACATCGTTAAACAAAGTTGGTGATGATTTTCTTCATTGCCAGAGAGCTGGCTTGTCCAGGTACGTTTGAAAAGCGTAAAAACTTGGCACCATGGTGGCCACAAAATCAAAATGATCGTTGTTCATGGTCGAAAGAAAAGATGGATCAACTAGTAGAAATATGCATATAATATAAAATATATGATTGTATATATTATATATATGATTGTATATATAATATATATGATTGTATATGATATTTATGGTTGAATTTGGTTGGAGATGTTCTGAATGTTTGTTGCTTTGGGATGCTTAAGAACACAACTTGTGTTCTTTCCTGGAACTCCTCAGGATGCATCGTGTGTTGGAGAAGGCTGGTGGAATCACCATTCTCTCGGACAACCAAAGGCGAGCAACGTTTTTTCGGATCAGGATCTTCAGGTCAGGTCTTTGGATTTTAATTCAGGTTGACTATTAAACAAACTTCAGGTTATCATATTGGACTGATAGGGTATATATCTTTATCATATCAGGTTTAAAACATCCAATTTTTGGATATATAAAGTGATATTGACTATTTCATAATCTTCAGGTTTCTGAAGGGTAATAATGACACCAAAAGACAATCTTTGGATAATAATAATAGTAATAATCTTCAGGTTTCTTGACTGTAATAATGGTCTTTGGATAGTTGTCAGTTTTTTTGGTGATGTTGAACAGCAAAAGCGAAAACACCACCGGCCCCGAAAACATTGCAGTTGACCTCTGTGAGGCTCCCCAGAGAATTCGCATCTCCTATGTTAAGAAAAAGGATGTCAAGAAACTTTCGATGTTTGGGGAATCTAAAGTGAATACCCTCTGGAAATCTGACGGAGATGGAAATTTCACTATTTTCACACATGTTTGCACTTTTTTCACATGGAAATCAATGTAAAGATCTATTTACATAGGCCATTTTTCAACTGTTGAATTACCAGAGGGTAGGTTTTTCGTATTTTTTTGGTTCCCGACCTAAGAGATCGGGGAGTCTTTCTGAAGGGGGTAGGTGGTATCCTACTGGCCTTCTCACCGGCAGGTTTCATGAGTTTCATGCTGTGCCTTGTGGCATATTTCAATCTGCAATGAATCGATTGGAAGCAGTTTTCTGTAGGCGTGGTCTCAACAGCCATTTTCAATTGCTATTTAAGCGATGTTTGTGCTTCCGCAGACAAAGAGTTTTATGACGATCAAATCCCAGTGGAATCTGTTCCCAAAGCTTGATCCTTGATCTCCTGACCATCTCTTGAAAAAAAAATATCTAGCAGCAGATTTTTGCGAAATCCCTATGTTGTTACAATGTGTTTCTTTTTCGTGTTATCTTATGAATTTGATGTCCATATTTCATCGCTGCTTCCCCATTGCGGCAGCTGCGCCATCGCAGGTACATGAGAAGTTTGGCAGAAACTGCAGGGCTCTTAGGGCCGGTAGCCATGGCCATCATGGTCAGATTGCGGGAGATGTCACGAGTCTGGGAATCCCCATGAAGCAAACATGTTTTTTTAGCACGCGGGCACGTGGTAGCCATGGAAAACCAAGCTGTGAAGAGTTTGGGAAGTTTCCCAAGAAGAACATGGAAACCTCGTTGTTTCATGTTGTTTCTTGTCAATGGTCGATTTCAACGAGGGTGATTCGTTCAGGTACTTGGAGGGCCACAGGGCTTTAGCATGTTACTACTAATACAAGTCAATAACAAAGGTTGCCCCAGATTTAAGACTTTCTGGGTGGCTGTTGCCCAGGCCGGTGGCCGGTGGCCCCAGAACGGGCATGACGTGAAAGGGAAAGAACGTGTTTGGGGTTCATTACCACTGGTAGTGGCCATAGGTAGAACCATGGTAGAACCAAGATGAATGTGGATATCATGAAGCCATGTGCTTTTCATGCTTATTTTCTGAGAAGATGCAAGCAGGAACAGAAACTTTCACATTTGCTTCCAAATAAACGTTGCTTGGGTTCATGTTTGCTGTAAATGCAGATACACTTCATGCCGTTAAAATTTGGCATTCCAACAGTCCAATTGTTAACCATACTATACTACAGGTTCCTAGGTAGATCATACTTGGTGGTTCACCTCAAGTGGGTTATCCTCCCCGGTCAGCCCATTCGCCATGTCCTCATGATTTCTGTGAAGGTGCTATTCATCACAAGATATGTATAGATATGTAAGGGGCATGCTTGACAAGCATCATACATCCGATTTACATGAGTATTGCCAGTCTCCCTGCCGGTGGTCGTATCTCATTGTTTCGAACTTGGTCCGCAGGCTGTAATTCCATCTGTCACTGAATCTGTTGCGGTTACGTATCCAGTTTTGTGTTTCCTGAAGGCTGAATACTCTGAGTGTGGCTGTTCCATCTACTGCATTCGACACATGATTCGTAGGATTTTTTGTTGTTCTTGCACAAGACAAAACAATACGAAACAAGCTTTAAGTGTTCAAAACACTGGGATTACCTCAGAAATGATCAGTTCACAAATCATTTCTGGTTGGTGGTTTGGAACATGTGGATTATGACTTTCCCATCATATTGGAAATGTCATCATCCCAACTGACGAACTCGCTCCATCATTTTCCAGAGGGGTAGGCGAAAAACCACCAACCAGATGGCATATTCATGGGATACCCTCCAGTAAACCAACATAACTATGGAAAGATCCACCATTTTTAAAGGGCTAGGGCTTCCTTCTCCACATGTTGTCTGAGAATCGGATACCCCTTAAAACGCCCACACTGCAGGTCTCATGGAGCAAGGGCTTTTCGGATCAGTTAGGGGACCATGGTCCGGGGCAAACACGAAGGTTGGGATCATTTTGGGGTGAAAAAACACGTTATTTTAAGGCAATTAGTCAATGTTTGGGCCATATCAATATCTGTATAGATATGGTATACATAGAGATATGGATACATCATCAAACATCCATGATTAGATATTATTTTAATGCGCATGTCATCATGTAATACATTCACGTGTGGTATTTGATCATATGCAGCCCTGATACGAATTTACAATCATGGCACAGCGCCCAGAGCCGCGGAGCTACATTTTTCGGTGGAGAGAAGCGACATGTGATGGCCTATGGATAGTTGATGATAGTAGTGGGTACCACTTATGCTAAGATAAACAAAGTGGATCTATGCGAGATCACAATATCATCATACCTCTTGTAATTGAATATATTCCACTAAAAGGTAATATGTATGGAATATGAAAGATTAATGGAATATTAATATATCTATTGTGATAATATCTAGATATATTGACATTTCATTCATCTTTCATATTCCATCAAAACATCCCATTCACATCCCATCATATGCAATTATAATTAGCACTGTATCCCAGTAACATCCCATTATATGCCATATTATAGTATTATCCAGTACAGTATAGTCCATTCACATTGAGGTTGGTGGTTTGGAGCATTTGAATTATTTTTCCCATCATATTGGGAATGTCATCATCCCAACTGACGAACTCATATTTTTCAGAGGGGTAGGTATACCACCAACCAGAGCATGTGGATAATGTGGATAAATATCAATAACTGGATATAACTGGATGAATATTTGTTATCTCATATCTGGATTAGTGCCAATTAGCAATGACTGGTTTAGTGCCAACCAGCAATGGATTGGTATTCCATTAATATTTCAATCCCAACTTATTAATATGTATATATCCCATTGGGATTTTAATCTTTTAATGGGATATAATGGTATCTACTCATGTAATGGGATTTCACTGGGATATTAATTAATGACCAATTAGCCTCTGACAACTTAACGGAAAATCAGCCGCTTCCAGAGCTGAGACAGCGACACAGCTGAGAGGTAGATGTCTCCGGCACTTCTTCGGAGACGCTGCATGGGGTGCCATGGCAACCAGCCCATGTAAGTCATTGAACCTTGAAATGGGGCACCTTAAATTCCATGGAAAAAGATATGAAAGTTCAAGGTTTCCTAATCATGTAAGATCATCTAAGTATTGATGTGTAACTGTGTAAACATTAAATTGATGTTTATTGTTTGGGGGAAGGGACTAGTCAGCACTAGTGGGAGGGGCAGATCAACGGGTTTCCATAGCCAATCTGATCAGCTTGCAGCCATAGCAGCGACAGTTTACTAAGTTTACCTCTGTTTTTGGGTAAAAACAGCATGGTGTCCTGACTGAAAAATCAATCATAACCAGTCCATGCAGGGATTTGTTATCTAGGGATCACCTATGATAAGCTCGTGTTTCAACAGAAACTCACCTCATTTCTCTAGATTCTGTAGCTATTTTGGGTTTATGAAGCCAATGAACCCCCCAATGTTCACCCAGGTGAGCCTCTATCAGGGCTGGCCCAACAAGCACAGCGGGCACCTCGTTGGGAAGCCCAGAATCTCCAGAATCTCCGCTGATGGGCTGGATGGGCCTGGAGTCAACCAATGGATTGAGGCATTCTTCATATTACCAAAAAGGTGGTTACATATTATAAGACAAAAGCTATCTCATCCCATTCAAATATATTTAATTAAATCCCATCTGGTTGGTGGTTTCAAAGATTTGGATCATTTTCCATAATACATGAGATACATGGCCATAATACATGAGATACATGGGATACTCCCTCCCATTGACGAAGTCATATTTTTCAGAGGGGTTGAAAAAAAACACTAACCAGCCATTAAAATGCCCATGGAAATCCCAATCCGAAATCCCCTTAGAAATCCGCCGCAACATCCCAGGTCAAGTCTAGTAGCTACTTCGACTCCCATTGGGCCAAGGGAAAACGCGTGGATCGCTTCTACATGCAGCTGCCGGGGTCGCCCAGTGCGTCCAGTGGCGTGGCGCGGATGTCACATGTGGAGATGGTTGGCCTTAAAATGTGCAACGAAAGACCGGATGTTCAATGGATGTTATATATATATAATATGCATATATATATATAACATATATCTAGTTATATATATATAGATAATATATATATATACATAGATGTACACTATTATAGGGAGTATAGATGAGTATAGTATATATGTATATAGCTATTAACCATGCATATCACGGCATATCAGAAGAAGTTAGGTTCGTTGATAGAGCCCTGCCAAAGCCAATGAAATCACTGGCCTTTGTTTTCAACGTCAACGTCTTCTTGACCTGAGGCGGAAGAAGCGCAAGAAGGGCTCAGAAAAAAAAAAGTGTGTTTCTTTGGGCCATTTTCCTGTGGACTTATATGAGATATCCACAGATATCCTGTACCCTTGGATAATTTAACAGTTTGCTATGGACATGTTCCTTTTTTTTGACGGCTAAATCATCTACAAGTGGGCCATCGCTTCCATGAAAACTCACTTCCTTCGCATGTTTTGAAGCCAATTCTTCTGCGTAGCATGTAAAAGCCAACATCTCATGTGAAATCGATTTTGAGCGTGAAACTCAATCTCCAACCAGCCTGGCTTTGGTGAATCGATTTCCAGAGGCGTTGCCTGATGTTGCCTGTGTCATCTTTGTCGACTCTTTTGGCTGCCGAATTCACAAAGATGATCACAACATGTCCAGTTCACAGGGTGTCATGGAAATTGTCTACACACTTCTGACGCTTCTGGAGATTGGTTACATGTCTTCTATATTCATTGCATTTTGTTCGGCAAGTACACCAAATCTCTTAGAAACAGTTTGAAGCGAAGCCCAAAAATCGATGTTTCTATCGTCAACTTGCGGCCATGCCAATGATTATGAAGAGTTGCACTTCTTATACTGGGTCAGTTTCCACTCTTCAGGAGTTTTTCATTCTTGCAGAATTATCCACTTTTGCTGCCACGACGTGGCCGCTTCAAGGTGCCACTCTGATTTGGAGCAATAGGGATCGCGTCAGCATTTCGAAAGTTCGTAGGCGTTCCCTGTTGTTTCTCTTCTAGTGGTTGTTTAATAATTTACGAAATATGGATTTATTATCGATTTATGATGATTTATGATGTATCTAGATGTATTGTGATGTTTCTCCTGGGTATTTCTTCTCATGCGGCCAAAAAATATCAAACATGTGTATTCGCTTCATTGAATGGATTGTTTTTAGGGAAAATCTACAGGAAACCGTAGCTTTTAATTCCACATATACGGGTTTCCTGTAAATGTTCAACCATTTCCGGGAGTTTGTGAAAAGCAGGCCATGTCGGCTGCTGCTGCACAAGAGTCCGATCCCGGAATGATGTGGACGGTGCACGTGGGTGGACTTTACACTAATATCAGTTGGTTGCCATCCTGATCTCAGAATACTCAGAACGGCTATTATTATCTATTACCCTCTGGTAAACTAACATAACTATGGAAAATCACCATCTTTAATGGGAAAATCCACTATTTCTATGGCCATTTTCAATAGCTATGTTAGTTTACCAGAGGGTATCTATTATATTCTATTATGATGATGACTTTTTACATTTCATATTACTATACAACAGGGATGATGATGATGATGATGATGATGGTGATCCCAGTCCCAACCAGTCTAGCATGTTCTCTACAGGGGGCCATCACCTCGAGCTGGTCGTTTCAGCTGATTTTTTTCGGTCCTGACATGATGGTCCCAACATATCCAAAACAATGACTATGAATTGCTATGAAGGATGAGACTTGAATGATTCTTTCTAATCTTCTCATAGTGATTCCGTATGGGTTGAACTATGTTGAACTAGAAAATCAGCTCTTCCGAGACTCGGTCGAATGGAAATGCTGCAGGATTTCGCATCATGTTTGGCTAGCGTCTTGAATTCATGAGGTTTCCTCCTTGTTTCCTGCATCTTTGCACCTCACCTGGTGATTTTCGGGTCCGGTCATTTTGGCCACGCTCAGGCTGGTCAAAAAGGCGGACTCAAAGCTGAAAGGAGGTCCAACCAGTGGTGCAGAATTTTGCAACCAAGGTAGCTATGGTAATGCACGGTAGCTATTCATCGCTTGATAGGTATATCATCGGTATATCATTGAACTAGATGGCAAATGTTCATAAAAATGTTACATAACTACGTTTGAGTACAGGAGTATGTATGGTTTATAACCCCAATTACCAAAAACCTTCGTGGGGACTGGATGTGGTAGATGACATTGGTCATCAGCAGGGCTACAGTTTCACCCTGAAAGAATTGCATGGCCATTGGACACATCCATCAGAGATCAGCCGGTGACCGATCCACATAGAACCAGCCTGGATCCATGGTGTTTGTTGGTGAGGGGCAATACTTTCAAAGTCCCTCAATCCAAGTGACTCCAAGTGGTTTGTTCCTCAAGACTTTCAAAAGACACCAAAAACGTTGTTCTTTTCCCATATGTACCCATAGTTTCCCATATTTTCCCATGTTTTCCCATATGTTCCCATAGTTTCCCATATTTTCCCCATTTGACCGTCGACTCCCGGCCATTTTTTTTTTTCTGGTGACACATTATACATTCTGAGTCCAGGAACTCAGTTGGTAGCTTCACCATGGTTCATCTAGTAAGAGGAGTAAGCAGGCTGTGATCATGTGTGATCCATGTGGTACTGCTTGGTGGTTTGGTACATGTTTATGACTTTCCATCTGGTTGGGAATGGAATAGTCATCCCAACTGACTCCGAATCATTTGTCAGAGGGGTAGGTATACCAGGGCTCAACCACCAACCAGGGCACTACCAGTGGTTTCCAGGTAAGGTTCCTTTGTCATCTAAAGACCATTCATATCCCATGCTGCTGCCAGTCCTGTGAGGTGGTGGTTTGATGGGATACTTCACGGGAGGTCCCAAATACGACGAGGCGCTAGCGGGCCGCGGGGGCGCTTCACAGTGACCTCGGTTGAAAAGGTCGAGCGGAACCAGGTAAGCATGGAGGGTGTTTTCCACATGAAAATTGTGACCAAGAACTTGGTGTTGATAGAAACTGGCCATAACTGGCCCATTTTGGGATGGCCAATCGTTTTGCTTCCCAAGCCTGGCGGCTTTCATAGCTGGTCCATGTTGATCCACCATTTTTAAGAGAGTTTTCCAGAAGGCTCCGAAGAGGTGCAAGGTAGCTTTTACGTGATCATCCGTGAACCTGGAAATCCTCATGTTGAAGATAACTTTATGGGCAATTGTCATGTAGTATCAATATCATGATCGCATATCCATATTGTCTACCCAGATCAGATATGTATATACACATATTATATATGTAGATATGTATGCTGAAACTCATTGGATACATTGGATTATAAATGGCATTGTCCACTTGTCAGCTACCGATTTCGGGGTAGCCATTGAGGCCATCGAAATCTATCAGCAAGCCGCCAACCAGTACAAGATGGCCAAAATGTGGCAAGAGGCGCTAGCCAAATCCAGGAGTTGTTTTAACATGGGATACCCTACATGGGGATGCCATGAAATATAGCATATATAGCCATTTTGAGAGACAAAAGTATGGCCATAGTAAATGAATGTAAATGATCAAAGTTGCATGTTATCAGATGTTATCGTTTCAGGCTCCGTTGCTCTCAAAAGGCCCTAGAGGCCCTTGCCATCTCTGAAGAGCAGCGTCTCCACAGATCCGATGATCGTACTTTCCAGACGACCCCTGAAGTGATTATCTGCTTGGTGGTTTGGAACATGTTTATGACTTTCCATCTGGTTGGGAATGGAATGTCATCATCCCAACTGACTTTCACTCCATCATTTTTCGGAGGGGTAGGTATACCACCAACTAGTTATAACTTGTGATCGCAACTGGTCTTTTCATGCTAACTCCTGGAGATTTCGTACTTAGCCAACGAAAGTACTGTACTTGGTGGTCCACCCCAGTTACTGAAGCAAGTGGCAACATCTTGTGACCCCAGTTATAAGATGTTATACCCTCTGGTAAACTAACATTAACATAGCTATGGAAAATGACCATTTATAGTTGATTTACCCATTAAAAGTTGTGATTTTCTATAGTTATGTTAAATTACCAGAGGGTAAGTTACAAGTAGGATTAGTCCGGTTGTGACTGGGGTGAGTTCATGAACCCACTGATTCTCAATGGCCATTTCAGGCACCTGAACTGGAGCTACTCTACCATAACTTGCCATATTTTGTGGGGGTACCTTCAATTTGGGTTCCTGACATGGCCACTGATTCCGGTGAACCAGCCAGCAGCTCCTACGAATCGATGAGATCATCCATCCCATGTTGATTGTTGGTTTTCCACATCCATCAAGAATCCCAGTATATCCCTTTGATACCCTCATTATAGATTCCCATATCCCATAGCCTTTCAGCTTGGTGAAATCCGACTATATCCCAATGTTCTCAAGTAATATCCCCATGAACCCCCCATGAAACCCAATTGATCTGCATGATTTTTGTTGGCCCCACATCCATAGCCAGGCCCATGAATCTGGATGATTTCTTTGGCCTCCCCACATCCAGGCTGGCGACTGCTTCGTTCAATGCGCCCACTGCGCGGAGAAGGGTGGCTCCACTTCAGACCAGGCGCCTCCGCCTCGTTCGGTCGGAGGTTTGGATCCAGGAACAAAGTGGAAACATGTCGTAGGAACATGTCGGGATTTGTCTGAAAATAGGCTTCCCCATTCCATCCATTGGTCCAGAATTCTCACCAATAAAAAAATGCAATGCTGAATATCCACTAGTTTCAGATGTATGTGTCATATATTTGCATGGGAAATATGATGGGAATACACTTGGAAATTGGAATACATTGGTGCAGAACTGGGATCCATTAGTGCATCTTGGAATAAAGTTGGGACATGTTGGGACATGGTGATTTTATTGAACTAATGTGCATGTAATAGGAAATCTGGGGGGAAAATGATCTGTAACTAGGGAAATGATTCCAACAATACTGGAGTTTGTACGGGATTTCAAATGGATTTATGTTGAGTGAACCAACCAAGTCATGACTTTCTTATGGCTACAAGGGGGATAAAATGGTTTTATACAGTATCATTCCATGCCATGGATGATAAAAAATGGGGGATCACTGAGCAATTTCATCCATTGCTGGGATGGTTCGTGATTTTTCGTGGTGCTCCATTTTTTTCAGGCTTGCTTCAACCAATTACCCCCTGGTAATTTAACGTAGCCATTGAAAATGGCTATTTTATAGTTGATTTACCCATTAGAAATGATGATGTTCCATACGTATTTATGTTAGTTTACCAGAGGGTATAGGCGAATTGATTCCAGACAATGGGAATCTTATTTATATAGACATATAATGACATATACATAATGCGATATAACAACATTACGCGCTGCCAGTGTGACAAGTCAGATAGGGTACACTATGGGTACACTCTTAAATGGCAAATGTTCTAAATATAGAAGATGATGTTGAAGCAGTGGATCCGGATGGATATGGGGGTACCCTGTTTTTGGAGAATCCCATTTGTGTATTGTCGGATGGACCTTTGACACAGATACGATGATGTATTGTTTGATGTTTATGTTGGGGGAAGCACCCCAAAATGGGCCAACATTTTCTAAATTTGGGAAATCAGGGTATGTAGCAAGGTATGCTTTCTGAAGCAGGCTATATAACAGGTAGCAGGAGTGAATAATATTAACGTTTGGCCGAATCACGAGGGTGCCGAATCAATGTAGGAACCACCTGAATCTACAAGCTGGTGCCTGGCCAGTTATTTACTATAGTTCATTTGAATTAGCACTTGGAAGATCCAACTGTTGCAGATTCGCACTGGGCACTATGGTGGCTGAAGGCCAGTTATTTTGGTTGGTTTATGCTAATTCCAATGTTCGCCAGTTGTGCCATAGCCATCAGCCCTATTGGTAAAGCAACTTCGCGATTCCTGGGGCACCACCTCTATGGCTTGACACAACTGCAAACGGCTGTACAAGTAGTAGAGAGTAGTTAACTTAAGTAACTGTACCAATTGGATGCTTAATGCTAAATATAGACATTCCATCAATCAGATTACATGACTAACACTAAAAATGATAAATGCTAACTCTGATTATCTGATATAGATTATCTGTGGTTTTTACTGCTAAAAAATCGACACTCCAATGACATTCCAATGACTGTGGCTTGACCTGGTCGTCGCCATGGCTTGACCCACCGTTATTGCTCGCCTTTCGGTAGGCCAACTACCTCTCAGAGGCTGGCAACGCAGAGCCCTCAGAGTGAGAGCTGTGGAGAAAACTTCAGTTGTGGCCATTGAATGATAGGGATACTGCTTGGTGGTGACTGGAACATGGCTGGATTATGACTTTCCATGACTTTCCACATATTGGGGAATGGAAAATCATCCCAAGTGACGAGTTGTCCATCATTTTTCAGGTTGGGCTAGGCGTACCAACCACCAACCAGGATAATCTGGGAAAATGATGGTGGACCACTGGATGGATCTGGATGGAATACATGAAAATTGGATCTGGTGATGCGTCACAAAAATACGATGATGGACTATATTTGGTGGGTATTTTCACATCCATTCACCAGGCATTTTGAGGTTCACCAGGATGGCTTTTTGATCCAATGCCGTTGTTGTAAGTGGAGCGATGAAAATGCTTGAACATTCTTATTCAAGAGGGGTCGTTTTGAAAAAAACGAGCAGGATGTCACCTTTCTTTCTGTATTTGGGAATGCTATCATATATACCATTATGTACCAATGGATTTCAAAGTTCCAAAGTGTGAGACAAACCCAAGACGACGGTTTTTTGGATGACTTGTGGCGACCTCAAACGACCAAGACCCATGAAATTGCGCCATGGGCAAGAATGGAGGAAACCAGTTGGATTTCACCATCATTGGGATATAATTGGGATAATAATTTTATATGATATTGGGATATAGTTAGTTGGGATACAATTGGATATACCAACAATAGTTATATAAACAAACTTAAATCAGGCTGTGTGTTTCTTTCCACATCTTTCCACACATGCATATCTCGTCTTCAGCTGCAGAAGGGCCGCAGGATCAAGCGAGGTGACTCGAAACTCAGGTTGAGGATCTTTTGTATGATTTTCCAGATATATTATGGAGAAGGGCACCATGGGGCACAACGTGAGGTAGGTACATAACTCAAGGGCATTTCTTAAGATAAGGTAGGAAGGCGATCAAACGTGTTGGCCAAACTTCTGAAAAAGATATAAAAAATATCAAAGCATATCAAAGCTGCCTGCGGCCAGAAAAAAAGTTGAAAAGGCCCTACAAAAAGCTGCTGGCTGTTTGATTCAAATGTGCTATCTCCAGGGCCTAGGATCTCCTTCACCGCAGCCAGGATCATCTGGAACTGTGAGAAATCCAATGCTGGGGGTTGAGATCACCAGACATGAGAGATTTTGCTCAAGCGATACCGTTTCTACTTCTTTGCATATGGTGAACTCGTAAATTGGTAAAGCACAAAAACTCACGCGAGAACATCTTTGGGGATTGGATTGGATCACTACTGGTCATTTGGTGCTTGAAAAAGCCTTGCTGCATAGCTGTCAGGTGTTGAAGAAAGTGTCCACTGCATCTGCAGTGGAACAATTCGAGAAGGTGCGGGGTTATGGGTTGGCTACTGTTGCAAGGGACACCGAAAACACGGAGAACTGCTGCTACATGGGTTGAGAATTAACCAGAGACAAGCGGAACATGTCATAACTTTTAAATCCTGATCTACATCTACTTGTAGATACAGAACATTACAGATGCAAACCTTAAATTAAATGGACATATATGGACATACCAAACACTCCGCAGCGGACTTGCCAATCCACATCCACAGGTCCCATTGGTACAGTGCGCGCCTGGTGACTGTTGATGCCTGTGACCATTCACATCCACAGCGTTGACCATCTCAGACATACGTACGTATACACATACATATATATATATATATATAGTACATACGTTTGCAATGACTTTTACATTGCAAACATATTAATTGTGTATGTGTAGATATATACAAATCTATATATGTATTGGCATATATAGTTGTCGATATTTCATAAGTGGCATTTGCATTATTGCAAACACATATTGACATCTGTATTGCATCAATTGGTTTATATAAGGGAAAAAAAAACAGGAACATCTGAAAAAAAACAAGTCAGTTTTGCAGGTTTCCGGTGAAGATGTTCCCTTAAACAAACTCATTGATCATATATGATATTATGATATATGAGTACATTTTTAATTCCTATATAAGATGACTAAGATTACCTACTATATATCATTAAAATTCGGAATACAATCATCTATTTTAAAACATGATAAGACTATGACCATGATAGTGACCATCACTAGGTATTTATTTGATGACACTATGACTATGACTGTACATATACGTATATAATAATTAAATAATATTAAATATATATAAATATATATATATGTATTTATATATATATATTTATATATATATATATTTATATATATATCATCATATTTTGTGCCTATATATATATATATATCATTACTAATCCATACTAATCCTGTCAGCATCACATGTTTACATTAATATGTTTACCCCAAAATTAGGTGCTTTTTAAATACCCAATGGATGATGAGAACCTGGCGCGAAGCGCCGCGAAGCGGCCAGGCCATTGGCATCTACAGCGCTGCTGGGCGTTTCCAACAGGCGTTGGGAAGTTCACCAGGACCCCAAAAAGATGCCGAAATCTATGGGAAATATATGGGAAATATATGGGAGATGCTTGGGAAATGGGAAATTCTCTTGAAATCAGGATTTCACCAAGCGGAATATATGGGAATGGCTGGTTGAATGGGATTTGGCGAGCTATAAATGATTGTAAATGGGGATCTACTGGGAATATCATCAGGATCCAACTGGAAGTGGGATGGAATCATAGTAACCCCCAAAAAGATGCCGCAAAAGTTGGAGATCCTGGAAAATTCCGCATCTTTCCGGATCCTTTTGGGGGTTGCTACAGCAGAAATGAGGATTTCATCCACCAAAATGAAGATTTGATCAACAGAAATGATCTGGTTGGTGGTTTGGAACATTTGGATTATCTTTCCATATATTGGGAACAACAATCTCAACTGACGAATTCATATTTTTCAGAGGTGTAGGGCTCAACCACCAACCAGTGATTCATTCGCCAACCAAAACAAAAGACCTTACGGATCCTTCCGGTGTCATCAAACGTGACGCAAGACTTGCGTATGATGATCGTTTGCCAAGAATGGATGGTTACTGTATCCTCCGGTGTCATAAAACATGGCTAGCTGGGAAATCGGCCAAAGTAATGGGAAATGGCGATCCAACTCATAGCGAATGCAACAGGAACATTGAACACAAAGGTCCCATGGATTTTGCAGTTTATTCACGTTCATTCACTTTTTTCGATATTCTCTCTGTAATTTTGGGTAAAAAATGGTCGAAACAACTTGGATGCTTTATCCTTGTGGAACAATAGCTTCGCTGAAGCAGTTCTTTTCAAGAAATCCGGCCTTCCTTCACACTACCCCAGTCAATTCCATGACATTGCATTCACATCAGATGTTTTGGGTATGCAAAAAGAGCGGCCAAATCCTCCTCAACCCAAATTGATCAAAATCGCATGATTAAATCTGTAGCAGGCCGTGAACATGCTGGGGCTACGATGATCCATGATGATCCTACATGACCAAGTGTAGAGTTTAGACTGTATAATGAAACTGCGTAGAATTGGGTGAACATGCTTTCAAATTCATACAATTCCATACAATTCCCTGAATGATTGGCAATTCTTGTTGGTTCACAGTGAATGCATGTATGTAATTTGCTGGGTAGAAGCGAGGGTCTAGGCTAGTTGAGAGATCCTCATTGAAATCTACAACAGCGTATGCAACCTGGACAGCGCCAATCCTTGGATGTGGACGCTTTTTGATGTGGAAACAACTGGATCCATCAAACTGGGACTGGTTGGTGGTTTGGCCATTGAATGATAGGGATACTGCTTGGTGGTTTGGAACATGAAGTTTATTTTTCAAAAAACATGGGAATGTCATAATCCCAACTGGATTTTTTTAGGGAATATACCGTAGTTTGAATGAATAAACTCCTGCATTCAACAGCAAAGATCGAAAACTAAATCCTAGGTTTGGATCCAGAATAGGAGTTTAGCAAACCCATCATATGTCCCATGCTAATCCTCAAAAATGTGACATGGCCAACATGTAGTCGACAACCCCATCCAACCACAACTGGCAGAGGGTTGGGCCCCAACTGAATACAGAATTATGTGTACATACAATTTATATATAATATATACATCAGTTTCCGGGATTTCAGTATTTCAGATTCATCTCGTAATCACTTGTTTTGATTGGGGGAAGGGACTATCCCATTACCCACCGACTTTTGATGTCCCTTTCCGCACCGTGAAAGGCGGGAAAGCTGTTGTTGTCCATCGCGGAACTCTTTGAGGCCTTCTCGGGCAACCCTGGGTCAGGTAAAGCAACAGTTCGATGTGGAAAAAAAGACCATTTGTGGATCATTTTTGTATAGGGAAACCATGGGTTTGCATGTTCAATGTTAGTTAAGCCTAGGGTATGTATTAGATGCTATTCGTCCAGGATTCTTATTGGGATCTTAGCCATTCAACTTAGGTCCTACCAGCATGTGATCGGCAAGATTTTGGCCACGTTTCATCCCCCTTAGGGGGTTCAACGGACCAACCATCTAGGGACAGAGAATCATCAGAAATGCCCAATCATATACATCCATGTACATCCACATACATCCATACACATATATATATATATATACATCCATATACATCCATATACTTCCTTACACATCCACATACATCCATATATATATATACATACATCCATATACATCCATATACATCCATATACATCCATATACATCCATATACTTCCACATACATCCATACATATATATATATATACACACATCCATATACATCCATATACATCCATATACTTTCACATACATCCATATGTATATATATACATCCATATACATCCATATACATCCACATACATCCATATATATATATTATATATACACATCCATATACATCCGATATGTATATTATATATAGAGAGCGAGAGATCTACAAATAGATATGGTTTCTTCACGCATATCCATCCATATCCTTCACGGAGCCAGGCCGAAAGGTTGCAACACAAAGAGTGCAAGGCTGGATCGAAACCATGGCGGGTTGGGGGCTCGGGGGTAGCCTGATGATCACTCGTGGTTAGAAACTATGAATGAAGCCACACACGTGGGAGTTTTTCTGCAACAAAAAAAATTGGTATGTATAGTGAAATGAATGTATAGAAAATGGTATGTATATATATTCTGGTTGGTGGTTTGGAACATTTTTTATTTTTCCATATATTGGGAATAATGATCCCAATTGACTAATATTTTTCAGAGGGGTTCAAACCACCAACCAGATATATTGAATGCTCTTTCAAAAACATGGACTTTGAGGTAGGACTGCTTTCCTTTTGAAAGAGCATGTTCCACAAGATTTGGACAGGCCCATCGGGGCCCTTCGGCCGGTTCGGCGCTAAAAAAGCGTCCTTTTTGCAAAGTGGCCGAACACCACAAAAAAAACATCGCGTTACCTGGGGAAACATCGTTCCTTGTGGATCTTGTAAATCAAAAGACATATGCCACAATTTTTGAACTGTGGATTTTCTGTGAGCACAGTATAGCACAGTCATTCATGTGCTGTACATATGTTGCAGCAATTTCCAGGTTCCTGTTCATGTTGAATCCAGGCACATTTCATCAGGCTGCCACTGTCATCAATAAGGTCCCTTTGTGTAGGATACCCATGGATGCCCCCAACCCCCATGGTTTACATTGGTTTATCGGATGATCATCATCTGGTTGGTGGCTTGGAACATTTTTTCCATATATTGGGAATAAATATGGGATTATAGGGACAACCCCAACTGACGAACTCATATTTTTCATATATTGGGAATAATAATCCCAACTGACGAAGTCCATCATTTTTCAGAGGGGTTGTCCCTATTGAAATGACAACTCGACTTGTATGACATACCCTCTGGTAATTTAACGTAGCTATTGAAAATCACAATTGTTAATGGGAAAATCCACTATTTCTATGGTCATTTTCAATAGCTATTTTGGCATCACCAGAGGGTACCTGACTGTGGCCAGGAATTCTACAAGCGAGCAGCTGAGATGTTCGAGCTCGCTGATCACTCCGAATCCAATTTTTCCAAGCCAGCGGACCCAGGGTTGCCTCCCTAGCAGGAGAACTTGGTGGTTGCCATGCCCTCAAGTAATAGGTCATAAGCCCTGTGTAACCACAGATTTTAGTATCTGTCTATAGTGTTAACCATCTAGTCTGGTTGGTGGTTTGGAACATTTGGATGATGTTTCATTATTTTTCCACATATTGGGAATGTCATCATCCCAACTGACTCCATCATTTTTCAGAGGGGTAGGCTCAACCACCAACCACCAACCATTCTTCGGATCCCTAATGTTGACCATGGCAGTTAGATTGCTAGAGGCTAGTCCTTATGTTTCAAGCCTAGGTGGTTCATGGCACTTGGTAAGATTGATTCACATTCAGTGTATTAAACCATATTAAACCTATACTGATTCCGACAAAACCAGGAATATCAGCTCCTTACGATTCGTGGCTAGTTCGCCAAAAAAAATGATATTATATAATCATCCTTTATTATCTTTATTGTATAGCCATCTTTTTCCCAATATGTTTCCCCATTTTCATTGGTTGAATCATGTGAAATCCCCTGGTGACTTCGCCATCGACATGTCATCCCAGGGATCAGATTCTGGCCTTGGTAGATCTAGGTCTTCGTGGCCAGTGGCCTTACCATGGGTGAACTAAGTGAACTGACTATGGTTACTGAATGTTACTGACCACTTTCTAAGTGTAGCTCCAATTTTTTGGGCTTGAGTCACTCAAGACTTTCTCACTATGCAATTTTTTTAAAACAATCTTTAACACCTCAATAAATCCCATCAATTTATGCACATCGCTTGGTGTACCGGCCCATTTTGAGACTTCAGCGAGGTGCAACCTGAAATACGCCGAATATGCGGCCAAGGTGTGACCGGCGGTCAGCGACCATTTTAATGCTTTTTCTTCACCAGCGAAAGGCTAGGGATTTTAGCCATAAGAATTTGGATTGAACCTTTACTGGTTGGTGGTGGTTTGGAACATGTGGATTATGACTTTCCAGTCAGTTCGGAATGTCATAATCCCAACTGACGAACTCCATCATTTTTTCAGAGGGGTAGGTATACCACCAACCAGTTTAACAATATGATATGATATGATATGATATGATATGTTGCTGTGTCTGAAAATGGGGATACCCATAAAATATGGCAGTTGTTAATTATATATAAATTGCAGAACAATCCGATATTTGGGATTTTTGGTGATTTAAGTATCAAAAATATCGAACCATCAGAGTTTGGTGGAAATACACTTTTATCATCAGGGTGTTTTCTTCTTACGCTGGCCTCGGCTTTGATAGGTTTGAATGGATCACGAATCACGCCCTTTCAAAAAAAGTTAGTTGTACCAGATTATTAGTGGTTCAGCCGGTGAATGTGCAGTTCTGTTTGAACTGAAGATCATTGAGGATTTGTTTTATTCTCCCGCATTAGTTTGAGCCTGTAGCCAACATCTTAGTTTGATCAAATTCCATATATTGTGTTGATCATCAAATTCGTCCTGAATCCACTATTAAAAGACATTAAAAGATACAAAATCGCCTAACCGGTACGCAGTACATGTGAAATATGCTGAATTCCGTGTCCCAAAAATCATTCGGCAGGACGGCGACCTGCCTGAAGCCATTCGGATCTTTGAGTCCGAAGGTGGAGATGTTGGGTGGAACTCACAGCGGTGGATGTGGGATTTACCCCGGAACAAGGGTGGAATGATGGGAAACATGGTGGATTTATGGGACTTACCATTGTTCATAGGTCAATCAACTAGTTATAAACGGCCATTTTCAATAGCTATGTTAAATTACCAGAGGGTAATAGGTGATTCAAGTTGGTTAGATTGGTTAATTATATAGTCGTATCCGCCTAAGATCAAAAATGCTCCCCATAAGTGGGCCCCTAAAATGAATATATAGTGGGTTAGTAGTGGGTCTTGTTTGGGGTGTATTTTTGATATTAGGGGGTGAAATTAGCAAAAAGGATCTGCTGCTGGTTAAAAGTATAGGCAAACATAGGGTTTCAGTTGGTATGAGAGGTTTTTTTGTTGATCGAATCAAAGAACAGCACAGAGTGTTGGAGCTAGAGCATGTTCAACACTGTTCAAGCCACTGACTGCAGAAAGAAGCACCATAGGGATGGAAGATGGGGTAGCAATGGAGCGCGGAATCGATCATTTTATGGACTTCAAATCATCCATTTCTCTCCATTTCTGTGAATAATTTGACCCGTACTCCTCTTAGTGCAACGCATAGAGAATTTGAAAGCCATTTAATCAACCACCAAATGGGAAAGGAAGAACAAAGCTTCGTTGACCTGGTTTGAAGAACAGCAAAAACTTGCGTATGACATTTTTATCATGTTAAATAAGCTCGCATGGAGGATGAAATTAGAGCATTATATGATATACCACGAAGAAATCAAGTAATTGTTCTTGATCGCTGAATGGGTATGGCCCAAAAATATAGGTTCTAAGGGACTCAGAAAATATGTGTCATCTTTAAGTCATGGTTTCTTAGATACGATCCCCACATGGTGGTCCACCATTCTGAGCCGAGCTTCAACAAGTTGCACCAAATCTGGTTTGTCATCTCCCCATCTTTGTTGCTTCAGACCCTTCAAGTTTGCGGAGCCTGCCAGATTTTCTGAAGGGAGAGTAAAATCGGCTAAATAGGCCGTGTGTGAAAACGGAGGTGAAAACTAATTAACCAACTGATTCCGGTGAAGATTTTCCCTGAAACCAGTACCAATTGATACCAATTGTTTGATCCAAGTGTTTTCGCGATTGACAGAATCCCATAACTTAACCATGATTCCCATTCTTCGATAGATTGTAATGTCATATAGAGATAATAGATGTATAAATATATCCCCATGATGATCCATCGGATTATCCATTGCCTTTTCTTTTTTCTGTTTAGAAACACCCATTGGATGTTTATCCCCATGATATATATAGGTATATAAATATATCCCCATGATTATCCCATGATTACCCATTGGATGTGTTTGTAAAACCATGTTCCGTCCCCCCATTGCTTCAGGCGAGAAAGCCTTGGGAAAGACCTTGCTGCAGTTCGGCGCCAAGGTGGGTCGAGTCGAGTGCCCGAAGGATTGATTTTTGCTGTGCCCTCTGGTTATTTAACTTATGGATGATTTGTGGATGATTTATTGATATAGCTTTTATAGCTATGATTCATTGGGGTATCTAATGGATAATATCTGATTGGTGGTTTGGAACATGAATTTTATTTTTCCATATATTGGGAATAATAATCCCAACTGACTTTCATATTTTTCAGAGGGGTTGAAACCACCAACCAGATCTGGTTATTTAACTTATACCCTCGAGTAAATTAACATAGACCCTGCCAGATGGGGGTTGGAAGATTCGTTTTCACTAAAAATTTGTGATTTTCCGGGTCTATGTCAATTTACCAGAGGGTATATGGATGATTTATGGATGATTTATGATTTTTGGTGTCCCCTTTCAGTTTAACATATTTATGGAAAATTATTTATGCATATTTATGATTTATGATAAAAAGTATGATTTAGCTATTCAACCGTGGTGATTTTCCTTCTGCTATGTTAAATTGCCAATTTGGCTATAAATGGTTGGTTGCCATAAAGCCACTACAAAACTATATAGTTATAACTGCCACCCGAACGTTGACCTAGTGAACTAAAGCAACTTGGCTATTTATGGGGTCCCACCTTATAGGATTGTAATCAGTGCCATAGTCACCTCAAAGACACCCCATGGGGGGTTGTACTACCTGGTATATCCTGGTATATTGGGGATGATGTTTGCCCATGGGAGTTGGTTTCACCACAGTTGGTCCCTTTGAAGGTGTTTCCTGTCTAGATCCATGATCTTTGCTGGTTAAATCATGTTCAAACATATCCAAAGTCCAAAGCACATGTTCTGGGTAAATCGTGGAGATTTCTATGAACTTAACGATACAGCTATTTTCAGTATAGTGTTTGAACCTGCTAGAATGGACTGTACTAAACTCTTTCAACCAGAAGTTTGATCCATTTCCCGCAGGAGCATTTCCTCAATGCTGGCATTCTGCATTTGGTAGGTGCCATCCGTCGGAAATCCCGCAGGGGAGTTCATGCTGAATATTTCAAGATATTTCAAGGGGATACATCGATGGAATATGGATGACCCGCAACGGGTGCCACGGTGTCCTCAAACATGGCTGGCTCGGAAATCCCACCTGGGAAATGAAGGTTCAGAGTTGGAAAACCATCGCGATTGCCCATGGTTTTTTTGGTCCGGTCCATGATAAAAATTATGATTTGTTTGAAAGAAATTCATTACCAATGGAAGTGGAGTGTTTTTTTAATGGTATCTTTAAAGGATGTTCAAAGATGTTTGTGGTGTTTTACTGTTTTACCCATCCCTGCCCTATTTTCTCCGAACGTTCGCGGTGGTTTCAAAGTTACAACACGTGTGGCAGACGCTCAGACGCTGCAGCTGCAGACTGTTCAGATTGGAAAGGTTGGAAAAGCGCCATGGAGTATGCAGCATTGATTGTTATTGTGCAGGTGTGGTGTGCAGAATTATCGGTTTTGCAGTTCCGTTGTGACATTGTGTAATATTGTTCATAGATTTTCTATGATTTTCTATCCACCATCTTATTTCTTTGTGACATTGTAATTCTTCACATACACATTTGCGCCCGGGTCGAGAGCAGCAATGGAGCTGTGTACGGAGGTGTGTTTCCTCACATCAGGCGACAACCTCACAGTCCTTGATGATGAACTCCAAGGCCAAACGGCCAAGACAGTGAAGAAAGCCTTGGCAGCAAAGTTTGGCGCTAAGGTTGGCAGTTCGAGATTCACGCAGAGATTGTATGTTGAAGACAGTTTGCATGAAATCCATGATGAAGTTCTAGATCCAGCTCCGCTGAAGATCCAGCTGGTGGTCTTGGAATTCTGGCCAACTGATGATAAAGAAACACAGAAAATGATCTCATCTAGGGAGAACAACTCGGTTGCTCTTGAACAGTTGCTGCAACGACCACGAAATCCCAACGAGGCAGACAAAGACGGCAAGACACCCTTGTTTCACGCTGCAATGCAAGGGCATGTTCAACCTATGGGACTGTTGCTGGAGGCAGGAGCAAAAACAGATGAGCCTGAGTTTTTCCAAGGATGGACACCACTGTTTGCTGCAGTTTGGAACAATCACCTCAACGCCGGAAAGGTGAAGCCAAGGATCAACAACAATGGCGCAACGCCCTTGTTGGTTGCAGCTCGAAATGGCCACCGCGACATCGTGCAGTTTCTGGCAGAAGGTGGTGGTCATCAATCTCTTCTGCATCCTGTTGTCGCGGCGCTCAGCTGCTGGGAATATGCCAGTCGGAGGTTTGAAGCCACATGTTCTTGGAGAGCTTGGCCTTGGAATTTGTTTCAATTTGAGCATCTTTGACATTCTAAATTTGAAACAGGAATCAGCTCTTTTGTTCGAGCTTGGATTTTGGTTTCATTTTTCAGCATCTTTATGTTCTTCCGTAGTTGTTGCAAGGTGCAAGTTTTTCCTCAAGCTCAGGGACGCTTTTTAGCTCAGGGTCGGCATTGCCATGCTCAAATCCGGTGTATTCGCTTGCCTCATCCTGGCATTGAGCGTGGGCTGCAGCCAAAGATCAAGCAAGCAACGATGGCGCAACGCCCTTGTTGCTTGCAGCTGAAAATGGCTATCTCGATGTTGTGCGGTTTCTGGCAGAAGGTGGTGCAGCCAAAGATCAAGCAGACATCGATGGCAAAACGCCCTTGTGGTTTGCAGCTCGAAATGGTGTAACACCCCTGTCGATTGCATCTCAGGATGGGTACGTGGACATTGTGCGGTTTCTCGCAGACGGTGGTGCAGCCAAAGATCATGCAGATATCATGGGTGTAACGCTTGTTGGTTGCAGCTCGAAATGGCCACCTCGACATTGTGCAGTTTCTGGCAGAAGGTGGTGGTCATCAATCTCTTCTGCATCCTGTTGTCGCGCTCAGCTGCTGGGAATATGCCAGTCGGAGGTTTGAAGCCACATGTTCTTGGAGAGCTTGGCCTTGGAATTTGTTTCAATTTGAGCATCTTTGACATTCTAAATTTGAAAGAAGACGCAGCCAGTGCAGCCACAGATTGAGCGATAGAACATGCCTGTGGGTTGCATCTCAAAAATGCCAATTCGATAGTGCAGCTTGCCACCTGATTTGCAGAAGATCTTGATTTTGTATGATTTTGTCGTTTGATGTCGTTTGTCCTTTGTAAATGGGAACAACGGGAAGGGGAACATCAGAATATCCACCGCGTGCTGTTTGTTGTGTTTTTCCCCAACTCTGAAGACCGACTGGTGGATCCCGTAGCTCCTCCATGGCGCCATGGCTAGGGGCATCCGCAGGGGGTAATAGTTGTAAGCATAGCAATTTGGGTCGCTGAATCCTGGGATTTCAATGGAGTCTATGATAGTCAGATAGTCAGACTGTCTCTGCCCTTGATGCCATGGTCGCTTGTCACTCAAATTTCTTTTCGGATGCGCTAAACTTTAAACAGCCAATGATGGGTTGCTGGTTTCGGAGTTGGATTCCCTTCCTGTTTTCGCATCGAATCACCCGGAATCCAAGGAACCAAAGCTTGAGCCAGACCATGGTACAGCCTTTCAGAAGGCTTTTTGCAGATCAAGGAGGTTCTCCATGTACAGCTCAGTGGCCAAATTTGGCGCGTTTCGACGAAACTGCCAACCAGGTGATCATTTGCAGGAATTGAACATTGCAGGAATGATGAAAAATTCGATTGGAATGCGGATAGTGACTTGTCCCAATGGCAGTGAAAATAGATGAAAATAGTAATGTATATAATTGTATATATAGTAAAGTGTTATGCCTCTGAACATATATAGCATTCCTTTAAAAGGATGAAAGTTCAGTGCAATGACGATCCAACAATGCATATATTCTTCGGGTGTGAATCGACATTCTGAGAGACCCGTGGTTTCGCGCATGGCTTCGGAATGCTCCACCAGGTGGTGATAGCGTCACGGTGAATCTGGCATTGGACAAGTATCGGCTGGGGCCCCTGAGGGGTCAACCAGGGTTGGTCGACATTTCCATACATTTCCCCAGTACCAAGGGGAGTTTTGGTCAGATTGTATGAATGAACCATTGAACCATCCATTTTTGTCCATTTTTTGGGGGGTTTTGGGGTGCCACAAGTTTGACCGAAAACTCAATTGATGGTTGTTGGAGATTGTCCCCACAATTTTTGGGTGATATTCAAACCTTTCGGTTGGTTGGGCAGCTTTAAGGGGACCCTTAGATTGGCTGGCCTCAGGTTCGACAAAATCCCTTACAAGTTGGCCTCATGCTCGGTTAACGACATCCCTTTGAAATTGAAAGAATGATCGTATGTGGAATGCATCTGGAAATAGTATGAAAAAGGGACTTGTTCATCTTGTTCTATTGATATGACAGCCAAATGATGCCAATCTAGCATTCCAGCCGACCAATAATGGAACAAGAATTTTAAGATACATTCCAAATACATGTCAATTCCAAATCCTGGATTTGCTGAAAATGGTTTGGGATGTTCCCGTTGCTTAATCTACCATTTGGGGAAGCAACTCAAAGTATCAGCAAATCCGAATTCCTTTGAAGTGTACTCGAAACATGAATGCATTGTATATTCACGTACATTTGGCTCACCCGTCATTCCAGGTTTGCTCATTAATTGGATGGTTTTGTCCATGGGTATCGCTTGGAAAGGTCGCTGGATCCGCGTTTCGCCAGCTCCAGAGAAGGCACCTTGGATGTTTTCACTAGGCTTTGATTGGTACAGAAATAATGTGTTTGATGGGTTGGTGTTAAATCTGGTCAAGTGCTTTGGAACATGAATTTTATTTTTCCATATCTTGGGAATATCATCATCCCAACTGACTCCATCATATTTTTTAGAGGGGTAGGGCTCAACCACCAACCAGTGAATTAAATTTGGACAAATTGGAAATTACAAGAACCTCACGTCGCGAGGTCGCTGGAATGAGAGTCCTAGTCATTTCCTCCTGAGTTCCGCCGATGAAGCATGAAAAATGTTGAAACACCTTGGGATTTCACACACACAGGGAGAAAAGTCACAAAGGATTGCTGCAAATCATGCTCAAAGTCGTCGGTTTATACGAAGTGGTTTGATGGGACCTTGAGAATCGCCCATGACCATGTTCGGAATTCGTAGTTTTTGCCCAACTTTCACGGCGTGGTCGCTTTGTTTGAGGGAGCGTAATCCCTCCTCCCAGATGTTGGCTTGGTTTTTGTTGAAAAAACACGAAAAAAACACTCAACGAAAACTTCAAAAGCCTGGTTTCGTCATGGTTTCGTCATGTTTTGCTGTTAGTTTAGCTTGTTTTTTGTTTTTTTTTTATTTTGTCGCCGGTGCCCTATTTGTTTCAGGCGAGTTGCTGGGTGATTTGGCACAGGCCTTTGAGAGTTCGGGCTTCCCAGTCGATTATGGGGTCACCAAAAATGTGGTCAAGTTGGTTGGATGAAAACGATGATTGACCCATAAAACATGGTGATGTATTGGGATATGAATGGGGATATAGTGGGATATACAACCAACCTTTTACATTGGATGATATACTCGGATTGTGGGATATGATCCAAGCATATCGAGGACGTGATGTCACATGATATCACATACCACATTATGGATGCTGGATCTAATGGTGACATCTAGGGAAGTGGTGATTTAATGGATGATGAATAGGATAATAGAATTCAGAATATATTACTGGGATATTTGATGATATTTTGATATAAAGGGGGACATGGGACATAAGCAGAAAACGCACTATCTGGACAAATTGGAACGACCCCGCGACCGCATGATCGTGTGAAAGGATGGCCGGGATTGGGTTTTGGCCTGTTTTTGTGACGGAATTTAGCTATGAAATTACCCTCTGGTGAACTAACATAGCAATGGAAAATCACCATTTTTAATGGGAAAATCCACTATAAATGGCCATTTTCAATTGCTATGTTAGTTCACCAGAGGGTATATTGAAGTGGGGAGAAGAACAGTCTTACCCAGCCCCACCTCGAGATGACTCAGACACTGCCGATTCGGAGCTCAGGTCAGTGTCTAGGGAGCTGAGCGTCCACGCTGATGTTGGGTATCTAATAAGATGAGCTCTAGAGTTGGAGTAACATGTGTGGCTTACAGAAACTGTTTGATTATGATGTACAGCTGAAGATATCTATTTAAAATCTATTTGGAGGTTTATGATATCAACATTGACAGGAGTTTTTAAACCACCTCTTGGGTGCTTTGATATATTTCAAAGGTCCATCCTACTTGGGATGGCGATCCCATAATTAGTTGATGTCCTGTCAATGGTAAAAACCAACCCCGATTGAAACCCCGGAGGAAGGGGTATAGGGGGGTCCCAACAATTGGGGTTATCTAAATGCAGTTGCCAGTAATAGATGTTGATATGACTCTGCCCTGCAGTTCCCATTTCTCCCCATTTCAAGTTGGTGGAACCGTATCAAACCCTTCGGAATTTCACAGGAAGATCGCTGCGAATTCCCCCCGATGCAATCCACGAATCTCTCCACTGGCCGCCGGCCTAGACAGCGACGTCGACGCCTTTGTGGAGAAACTCTCGGATTTTGATGTCCCGAAGCTTGAGGATTTTCACTGGATTCTGGTGACCTCCCCACTAGTGTTTGGGATTTTTCAGGGGATTATCAACCATCTATAATCATATATATATAATACATATATATATATATATTATATATATTATATAAATATCTATACATGGGATTTCGATGAGTGAGGATCTAACGGCGACACAGTGGGATATGAACGGGATACTGAGACTGTATCGGTCTATATGAAAATCTGGCTGAATTCAACCACGACGTCACCAAGATGTCAGCAAAGATTATCGTTAGTAAAGGGGAATCATCCCCAAAGACAGTATTTTGAGGCTAGTGAATTATCAGCCAGATTTATTCAGGGCTTATGAAGCCCCCGTCATATGTGTTTGCCAATGGTGTCCAAACAGCTTTGAATCTTCCGTCCCAGTACGCTTCAGATGTGGCACCTGAAAATCGGGGAATGCCTTTTCAATCTATGGCCATGCAACCATTGAATCGGGAAAATGAAGTTGTCAACCATCATTTTGAAGGGAATCGTAGGGAAAATATGAAGTTGTCAAATTTGTCAACCATCCATCAGTTTGATTTAAGATATTTAAGTGAAAATTTCAACCATCCATCAGTTTGAAGGGAAAATTGTCGGGAACCCCCCATTTTTATCATGGAAAGCCCCATGGTTGCAGACCTAAGTCGAGGTCATCCACAGATCCGATTGGATCCGAGTGGTCCGAGTGGGAAATCACGGGAAAGCTGTAGCGAGGTTAGTACCACTGAATCTGTTGCTACAAATGTGGGATATGGTATGATGTATATATATATAATTGTTTATATATATAATTCATATATATATATATATATTACATATATAATACATACTAACCAGCTAAAAATTGCAAGGTATTTAAGGTTGGTCATGATACATGTGCCCCAAGGTAGGTACCATTCTATTGCCAGAGTTTTACAACCCAGCGTTGTAGATTGTGTCCACAGAACCTGCTGCTGCATCCATGTTTGTTGTATTGTTTCTGTCTATTTTCTGCGCTTCATAAAAGAGGACCGGGATTCGTTGCGAATCCGATCCATTGTTGTTTGTAGGCTGGTGGCCCTGCTTGCCACCAGGCCAAATGAAATCAGAGTGCACCCGGGAACCTCATTGACACAAAGAGTAGAATATGCTTTCTGGTTGACATTTAGAACTTGCTAAATGATTGACTACTGTAATCGTTTACCGTTTACCGTTTCATTGCAGAATACGAGATCTCAGACCAGAAATTACCTGAACTTACTTTTCGTGAGTATCGAAGGTTTTCCCATTTTCCATATGTTTCCTTGTGTTTGAAACATCCGTCATCATCCATCTCTGCAACCGTTCACGTTTGTCAACACCTGATCCCACGCGGTTTGAGGCCATCAAGCCTCTAGATGCCTGGAAGACGGAGTTCTTGGTGAAGGTACAGCGATGCTGGGAGCTCTGGTTGTATGGTTGCATCATGGGGGTGAAAATGGGGAGCCTCTTTGGACAAGGCTACAATTGACTTTTCCCAACGTGAATAATCTGACAAGTTGTTTGGGAGCCCTACGGAAGAGGTCGATACGGATTCAAGTTGATCAAGTTGATAGCTTCACCCGGAGGTTGATGAAACCTCTGTGACATCTCCTTGGATTCTTTGGAAAATTGGATGTCCATGTTCCGTTTCGATGTCCATCTCTCTCCCTCTCCCCTGTCCACTGACTCTGGTCAAAGATGGTCGTGAGTTATTCGAAACCATATCATGTTGAGCAGGATCTCATGGAATGCACTCCATTCCTATGAAATCACCCACCCAAAAAGCCTGATTTAATATCAAAAAGCATCCAACTTTAACATTTTCAGGTCCACATGAAAAGGTTTGTCAGAAAATGAGTGCGGGACGTTGTGGGTCCCCAGTTTTTACGTCATTTTTAGCTGTTTTTTGTTATTTTTAATGCATTTATTTTATTTCTTCAAATAAATTCTTACTGATTAAGTATGGTTCTAGATAT
>Ga0126342_10000571_pt1 | contig 41975 bp, 38 predicted proteins | sample Cyp1metagenome_FD_92528 | JGI IMG/M metagenome (GOLD analysis project Ga0126342, IMG submission 92528) | Coral microbial communities from Lord Howe Island, Old Settlement Bay, Australia - Cyphastrea 1 metagenome | ecosystem: Host-associated > Invertebrates > Cnidaria > Coral ...
CTCGTCCTCCTCCTTCGCCTCCACCACCTCTGCCCCCACTTCCATGATCCCAGCTATAAGGTTCCAAAAATTTACTATTGGAATGCTGACCCCCCCTAAATTTGTTAAAATAATTATTTTATTAGGCAGCCTACATTACTCCTTTCATGGCTATTACGCACTTTGTATCCACAGTTCATCACTTTTCAGCCTTGCAGGATCATGCCACTTAGATAAGCCATGAATGCCCAGTATTCACCATCATCAACCATTTTGAGCTTTTAAATTATTAACCAGTATTAACTAAGCTATTAAGAATCCATTATTAACCATTATTCATTATTATTAACTATAATTTACCATGATGAAGCACTATTAAACCAACATTTACCACTATTAAATACTATTAATCATGATCAAGCCACTTGTATTGCCGAGACCTGTGGCTCTGCAGGTGGTGAGCCTTCTCCCAGCAGCGCGCTGGAAGCCTCGCATGAGGCATTGGAGCAGTTGCTGCGGCAGCTGAAGGATGTGCCGCTGGGACATGTGGAAGATGATGATATTACCCTCCAGTTCACATAGACCCTGGCAGGGGTTGGAAGATTCGTTTCGACTAAAAATGGATTGTTTTCGGGGTCTGTTAATTTACCAGAGAGTAACCATGGTTACCCTAGTCAATGGATTGGTTGAAGAGAAAATCTTGACCGGAAACCATGGTTTTTACCATGACATCTAGGGCTTCCCGGTTTCAATTTTCCCATCATCCAATTCTGTGACCTAGGGTAGGCTGATATAGATGTGGAAAACTCCATGGTTTAGTTTCCCGAGGAAAATAGTCTATAAATGGTTGATTTTCCACATCTATGTTAATTTACTTTAAGGTAACACCTTTGTTATAACCATGGTAAGCACCTTGGGATAGTGATGGTAAACAATGGTTAATGATTAATGATTAATGATGGACTATCATCATTCCCAATGGGATATTAGTGTGCCAAGAATGGATTAATATTGTGTAGTAGAAAATGGTGGATAATCATGATAATTCCTGAGTGATTTGGTTGAGGGGTACGGCTATGGTGATTAAATCGTGATTTGGGAATATATAATATAATGGTAGTACAATGGGAATAGAATGACAATTGTTTGGGGGTACATGTATTTCTTAAGTTTTTCAACCATTCAATCGGCATGATTGGCTTGGATGGGTTCAGACCACCAATCAGTGATGCTTATGGTGGAGCACTGAAATGTTTAAATTTTGGAAGGGAACATAATGTGCAAAGATCTTCAAAGCATCAAATTTGGGGCTGCTTTTTTGGCCCCAAGTTCAAACAAACCCCTGTGATGCTAATGGAGGATGTGACAAAGTTGCTGGTGGATGAGGATGGTGATGAGAATACAGCAGATCACCCAAAGATTGAATTACAGCCATATGGCACCCTAGAATAAGCAGTTGGTTCGAGTGGAATTTAGTCTTCATGCTGGGAGCAGGGGATTCATGGTAATGAATATTGAATAATGATTGACATAGTAACCATAACCATGATAATGATAGCACAGAATAGTAGCCCGACCTTCAGAAGATTCAGAAGAGTCGCTCTTCTTTACTTCTACACAGAAGTATCAGGTGAAGCTGGGAAACTTTTTTAAAAAGGCGGAACAATCCAGGAATCAAGTTTCGACTAACGCGAATTCTGGCGACATGGCGCTCATAGCATTGATATGATGGATATTAATTGGATATTACAGCCTGACTAGTTTCTGCTAACTAGTGTAGACACACGCTGGCCTGGATCACTTTTCAGCACATTCACATGCTGCTTTTTTTTGGCAATGTTTGAGCTTGTGATTTTCCAGCATTCCTTGTGCATCAACAATAGTGAATATGGACGATTGGCCAGCAAGAAGGGTACATTCTCGATTTTCTGCAGGAAATTATGCACATAAGACTTAAGCGCCTTCAGGCCTGATACTTACTAGCTGTGGCTCTACAAGAACATGGGTCAGACCCTTTTTTCCCCCTGCTGTTTCACCGCAAAAAATGTTTTGGATGGTAAATGTCCGTCCCAAAACTATGGTATAACTATGGTGTAGATTGGTATAGTTATATTACAAATACCAAATTATAGGATGTTCCGATGTTCCCCAAAACTATATAGAACTATAATACAACTCCATATAGAACTATAGAATTATAGTATAACTATAATATAGAACTATATATATATAGAACTATATATATATAGAACTATAATATAACTATAGTATATACATATATATATTATATTATATATATTGATCCATCCCCAAGGCCTCCTTCCTCCGTGAACCTCTTCGGGCACAGCTTGGGCGCTGCCGCGGCCTCGCAGCTGGCGGCCAAGCTGGCCAGGATCGAATGACTTGAGAACTGGGGATAGCCAAATGACTTAGGAAACCTCCACATATAAATATGTATGCATTATGTATATTTACACACATATATATATATATATATGTGTGTGTGTGATGTATATTAATCATATGTAAATCAATAAATAAATAAATGTATTGTATTAGATGCATAAATAAATAAATAAACAAATAAATAAATAAATATAAATATATAAATATATATATATATATATATGAGCAGAAACCCGAGATCATCTCGCGCCAAATCATATAGATTAAGTATGCTAAGTGACCAGTTACTAAGTGGAAAGATCCTCCAAGTGGTTGGTGGGAGAATGGGACAGTGGGATGCAAGGGGGCATACCCAAGGCATATCTATGTGGTAAAACCTCAAATGGTATAACTGTGTCGAAGCAGTGGGAACTTGAGAAAAAAATTGTTGATTGTTGGGATATATTGGGATTACGTATGGTTTATTATTGGGATTTGGATTTTTGGCTTTAGTGGATTACACGCACATATCAATGAAAATCAATGAATCTGAGTTGATATTTCACATGGCATGTCATGGTCACGCCTGGGCCTGCAGCTCTGGGCAGGTCAAGGGCGGACTTTCAGCCAGGCAAACTGGTGCTGTCATCGCCATTCCTCAGCATTGATGTGCCATGGCATGCCCAGAAAACAGCCCCCTTGGGGAGAACAGAACTGCCCCATTGGTATTTGACTAGGTCTCACTTGCAAGTGCCCTGAGATGCCGTGAGAACTCATGTCTCCGGCCTCCAATGCCAATTTCCCAGAAACAGTTTGGATAATATGTTTGGATGCACAATTCCCGCATCTCTTTTTATGAGCTCTATATAGTTCTATGAGGTGTATCCCCTGTATTCCCCTGTCACGCCCCGAGAAACTCCATTGATTTTTTCAGGCGATGGCGGCAGTGCTGTTTGGAAACCTCTTCCCTCGCTGGTTGCTGCGAAGCCTGGTGACCCATCGCTGGAACAATGCAGAGATGCTGCCCACTGCTGCCGCAGCTGGCTGGGAGGCGACGGCATTGCGGCGGATCCCCCAAATTGACGGGATTTATACGGGTTCGAATGATGAACAATGATGAATGCTGAAATGCTGGAAATCTTGATGCCCCAATGCTGACCCACACATCTAGACAATGCGGGCTGTCCAGTACCACGCCTATCCAAGAGCGAGTTCGCGCAGGTGTCCATTATCCACCCCAAGATGGACGAAATTGTACCTGTTCAGCATGGAGAGGAGCTGCCGGTCCCATTGGGTCCTGACGTGACACGCCATGGATTCAGCCTTCATCGCATCAGTCGCACCCAAGTTTCGACATTTCCTGATCTGCAGGAGCTGTGCGACTCAATCCAGGCACAGGGAAAAATCTGCACGCTCACCAAACCAGAGGCCCGGCACTTGGGATGCTGAACTTGGTGACATCTCACCAGCAAAACTGGATAAACATCCGTACGGGGTGATAACTGCACCTGATGTTTGATGAAAATGTGCATTTCGCTTGGCCAGGGCAGGTCCTACTGAATGTCAGGAGGATATCAAAAATGTGATGTTTTATGTTGCCAACTGTGCTAAAACCATCTAAAACCTATGTTTTGGCACATTCAGTCACCCCAGTAATGTGTTTGTACATTCATTTGCATTTCATTTGCCTGTTTTGTTGAGCAAAAATGAGCAAACATTTCTGTGAGACATAACTTGTCTCCATTGCCATTGCCATTGTTTGACATTTGTCATGAGCAATGAGTTATCTCTCTTTCGGCCCAGTGTCTGCAATGTTGCGGCACCATATCTTTGGCCAATTTCCAAGTTGCATCCACGGTTCCCGTGTGTGCTTGCAAGCTTGAACGCTGGCGCCTAGCGTAACATCAACGTTGCATCATAATGAACGTTATTGCCACACCCCACCCCACATGACTGACGTACGACATCTCTAGCGTAACATCATTGATGTATCAACATGAACGTTGTTGCCCCACCCCCCGACCCCATGAACATATGAAAATAGGGTCCGGTTGTCACCCAGTTAGCATGGGATATCTCGCCCATAGGATGATTTCACCAATAAATCGCCACAAAAATGGCACCCAGATGGGCTGTTTGCCTACCACCGTACCAGGGCTGTGGCCACAACGACGTGGTCTTCGCGTCCCTGCGAAGCTATGCCAAATTCTTGGGATTGAGCCGGCTGTGATTAGCAGCGGCGGCAAAAATGAGAGGTTACCATGGCGGCCCTGGTGATTCAAGAGCGACTTCCAGTGTTTAGATGGGAGAATCACTCCAGCACCAGTCGGAAAGACACATCCCCTCTCAAAGTCCCAAAAAATGCTGGATGATGGGGCTGGCATTCTCCCATCTGACCCAACTCAACAATTCCAAGGGAATCAAATGCATTGATCAACCTGTAAAGTGGGGAAGCGACTGCACAGAAGTTTGGGAGTGTTGTGATGGGAAAAAATGCACTGGAGGATCAAGCAGCTACTTGAGACGATGATCCAAATTGAATGGGTGAATTGCTTGAGCTCCCCGTGTTTTGCTTGATTTTTTGCACGATATCCTTATCATTACTCCAGTTTGAATGGGTGTCTCAACTACCAAGCAGATATTTACAAGCATATATAAACATATGTATTATCCACATATATGTTGAAGTTATATGTGCATATAAATTGCATAGATAAAATAAATACATAATAAATAAATGAATGAATAAATAAATACACACACATATATATATATATATATATATGTATATACATACAGAATTGTATGAATATAGACGATATATGTGATATATATATATATATATATGTGTGTGATTATGTGTGTGTACCGTATCTTTCTCCGTTGTTTTCCATGGCGTTCCGTTGTGATGGTCTGGTTTGTTTGGTCACGGGCGCTACATCTGGCATTGGCAGCGCCTGCTGCCGAGTGCTGGCTGAAGCAGGAGCCAAAATTTTCGCGGTCGGGCGCAATGCCGCAGCAGGAATCTGGGTAGCACAAAATGCCTTCTGGGTTTGTCTGAAAATTGGGTACCACAAAATCTATTGGTTTATCTATTGGTTTATCATAATTCTCCCATTGGATTAGAAAATTGTGGGTAGCCCCAACTTTGGTGAGCCCCAACTTTGGTGCCCTTCAAGACATACAGACACGCCCTTTTAATGCACTGAAGTGCCACATGTACAAATTGGCATGGTTTCCATCGCCATCTCGTAAAAAGATGATGCCTTCCTCGACGTGTTGACATGATAACTACAAGACTACATTGTACCTGTCAAGTATCCGAGTAGCTATGGAAGTCCTTACAAATCCTCAAATATCCTAGGAAAATTGAGAAATCAAACTGATCAAAGCCCAAATTTTGACCAGTTCTGCAAGAATCCATGGCCGCCATGGCCCCGAGGAGACGCCATGATGCAGGAGTTGGATCCAGCCTCAACTGGACAGGCCAAGTTCCATGCAGCGGATCTCAGATCCAAAGAGAGCTGTATCTCGGTGGCCGAGGCCGCCTGGCACTGGCAGGGTCGCGTGGATGCCTTGGTCCACTCTGCTGGGATCTTTCCATCTGCCCCGCTGGTGGAAACCACGGATGAAATGTGGGCAGATTGCATGCGGCTGCATGCAGATGCCTTTTTCTATTTGAGCCGCCATTTGGCACCCAAGATGGTGGAACGTCGGAGTGGCTCCCTTCTGGCCATCGCCTCCAACTACGGAGTGGTGGGAGCAAGTCATGCCACCGCATATGCTGCATCCAAAGCCGCATGCATTGCACTCTGCAAAAGTATGTCATTGGAACTTGCCAGCTACAACGTGCGCGTGAACTGCGTTTGCCCTGGTGCCACTAATACACCCATGGTCGCTGGCAGTGCAGAGGAGTATGCCCAATGTTCTCCCAGTAGGGAACTGGTACAGCCAGTGGATGTGGCCAATGCTGTGCTGTACCTGACCAGTCCAGCTGGACGAATGGTCCGAGGCATTGAACTCTTGGTGGATGGAGGGGAATGCGCCGGATTTCAGCAGGGTCAAAGAACCCAAGCCATCCCAAGCCCCATGAGTGTTTAGAAAGACAGTTCTGCAGACTGCATAGGGATCATAGGGTTTTACACCCAGAAATCTCATCCTTGCTGTCAGTTTCTGATTATGATGGACTCGCCAAACATTCCCGTAAGTTGCCAATTATTCCATCGTAAATCATTGAACTGATTCAATGATCAATGATAATCAAATGATGACAAATTGCTCATGTCATGTTTCCATTATTTATTCAATCTATATTTCCATATATAAATGGTCATTTAATCATTTGATGGGAACATAACCATTTCTTGCGTCGCTGCAGGCCTGGCAAAAAGACCAGAGCTGGAAGGTGGAGCCGGTGTTTTCCACTTGACCGGGCTCCGGGAAGGTCCTAAAGGAAAGAAGAACATCATAACCAATCGGAATATCATTAATCAGAATATCATCATGAATCATAACATCATAGTCAATCAATGTCAATCACAGTATCATTCTATTTTTTCTCAGACAATCAGCCATACAACAAACACACACACACAGACACACACGCGCATATATATATATATACATATATATATATACATGTATATACACACATATATAGATATACATATATATATATATACACACCACCAAAAGCACCCCTAGCAGAGGCATATTGCATGATGGTTTTACCAATCCCGAGACATTCGGACGAGGTCTGACTGGTACCGTTGTTGGACCCGATGGCCAAGGCGTGAACCTGGCGTTTGCGTTTACATAACTATGATATTAGTATGGATTATGTTAGGATTATGTTAAGATTATGTTAGCATAATGTTAGTATTATATTAGTATTATATTAGCATTATTAGTATTATACTATCATGATTGTCATTGCCTTTATATATAGTTTATTGTTTGTCCCGGTTATAGTTATAAGTTATATGCATATATATATATATATATCATTATAACTAATACATGGCAATAATCCAGATCAAAGAGGTTCACAGTATGTTCGGTTTTTTGAATTTAAAGGCCGGCCAAAGAGCAAATCACTTTTTGTAGATGCCATGTCCTATCCCTGAAAGGTCAATACTGCTTGAAGATGATGCTGACAATGGAAAGTGAGCACGGGCTGCTGTAAAGACGATGTTCCGACAGTGGCCTCAGCAGGAACTCACAACATATTGCAGGGGTTGGTAACTGTCCCATTTTGGGTATATTGGACATCACCTTATAGTAGCCATTATAGACCATATACCTAATGGCTGGGTGATGTTCAATGGGGACATTTAATGACCCATGTATTGGCTGATCAATGGCTGATCAATATTCCAGGTCACGAAGCCAATACCGTAAACATCTAGGACTGATCACATTGCAATTCTACGGCATCAAAGGGAAACTATATCCGTTAGCCAATGCCCAATCAAACAATACCAGCACAGAAAACGGTGCATCAAAATTCTAGGAACATCCATTCACATATCTATTCATTCTATTCTAGGAACATCACAGAACATCATCCAAAAATGTTCATGGTGGACTGTCCATTGCCACAGGGTACACACCATGTCTCAGGAGGGGGAGCTCGACACCGTCATGGCGAACGCAGAGAACATCACACTCCGGGTACGCAGAGGCAGTGCCGCCTCCAGATCATCCTTGGTCATTGCAAGATCATGATGATCATGATGATCATGATGATCATGGCTAGCATTCAAGGCCTAAAACACGTGTGTTTTTCACATATTTTTCCGCCTGCAGTATACTGAAATCACAAAAATATGTAGTGTTTTGATTAGAGAGAAAAAATGGTAACCCCTGGTGAAACCATGGCTGCAGGGAATCCCTGAATTCTCACCATTTGGGAAATGTTGATGGTTGCATCGTTTACGGTTTTTAACGGTTATGAATTTTAATGGTTATGAATGGTTCTTGATAGTTATTGATGTTCATGGTTTGAGTGGTTCTTGATGGTTATTAACATTAGTTAAATGTTATTTGGGTACAACAAGTCTTGCCCTTTCCTGGATACACATTCTTAAGACCTTAGGATCTGCATTCAACCGTTACTTCCAGGCCCCGCCAGTTGTGTCTGAGGAAGCAGCCCCACCCAAAGAGGTGCCTAGTGAGTTTCTATGGCGTTTCTACAACAGGCATGCTGTTCAAATTGCTGAATGACTTTGATGCAGGGTCATTTTGTTGTTTGGAAGGGTCTCACTGAGCGGTGGTTCAAGTTGAGCGCATATTTCCACACCATGAGCGGCTTAACCATTAACCAGCTGATTGGCTCATTGAAGTTATACACCGCTGAATAATCGTTGGTCCAGAGCATATTTTCTTTGATTCCCCAGATGTCCCCAGAAAAATAGATGAGACAAACATCCATTCCAACTTTTTGATCTCCATGCTATATCATACTATTCTGAAACATCCAAGTATCGTTACCCTGGTTTCTGTGCAGTTTCAGATGGGAGGTGGCACAAGATGCCCAGCACTTACCTTCGGAGCAGGCCTGGTGCGAGGGAGAGCTGCGAGCTGCATGTGATATCCCGACAATCATCCGAAAATTGGGAACCAGGTGGGAGGATATTCCAAGCAGGTGGTAGCTGTTCAATGTTGTTTATTCATGTTTATTTGGGTTCCAAGATGTTTTGCTGAAATTGGACAAACAAATTCACCACGAACTCGTTGGGGTCGCCAACTTTTGGCTCCCCAGGCCCCATTTACTTCACAACCAGATCAACCTGATCCTGTAAGGAAGCTCAGTTGGATGAGCCAGCAGCCGACCAGACCAGCGCTGCAGCACGGCCCAAGACGAAGCGAATGGCCAAGCGAAAGGCCAGTGGTTGTAGCAAAATTGGAGATATTATTTGGAGATAGGACATGATTTTCACATGGTTTTCACATCAATTTTTAGATGAGTTGACAAGCCGTCATGGGAATTGTGTGTCAACATCCCTTCTATGGCATTGGCGATGCTGTTTAGCGGCCTTCGGTCGTGCGAGGCGCGAGTCAGTCGGCCAGCGCCGCCAGCGGCCAAACCCTCCAGACCCTCTCGCTTGATGAGTTTGTCACCGCAAGCACCAGCCGCGCTGGTTGCCAGACCCCCAGATGATTTGTTGGGGGCTGATCGGATAAGATCATCAAATTGCTGATGGCTCTTCACATAAAGATAAACTGAGACCAGCTGATGCCAACTATTGATATACAACGCTGCGCCAGATGCCACGCCAATGTCGACAAAGCCAAGGCTGCGGGTGACGTGCCAGAACATGCCCTGACCAAGGTTGGCAGGGCAGCTTTCTGTCGACCCCGTGCCCTTATGATTTCCATTGTTTCCCCACAAAGACAGAGATATCAGAGATGAGAACGATGAGATCAGAATAGATTGGCCAATGCCCATTTCAAGTCCCCAATCTGTTGGCCAAATGCCACAAGGCGTCACAAGGCGTCACAAGGCATTCTCCGCAGATTCGGCTCAGATTTCGATGATGGAGCCGTTTTTTCAGGCAGCTGAAGGGGCGCTGTCGCGGCGACATCCCAATGCTCGCAGATATCGATGAGGCATCCTATGATTCGCTCGAGAGTCACTTGGACCCTGGACGTCTTGGATGTTGTGGAGGTCCTGCATGTCATTGACGTAATTCGGTTTTGTCTCCAACAGAGACTTGATTTTGATGTATTTTAAAATGATTGATGATAACTTGGAACTTCTTTGTTCCCCCGCATTCAACCAGTTATAATGTATTCACATTTCCCATTTCCTCTAAAGCTTTTACTCTAGTTTACTTCTTCCATGAACTCTGAGCTTTTTAGCATAAGCTTCCATCCTTGCCTCCCAATTTTTCCCTCAATACAAATATCATTATAGTAATATTATATATATAGATTCCGTTGCTACGAACATGTCCATCCAACAAGTTTCCCTTTTATAGGTGACTTTCCCATTCTCTATCTTCTTATATATCTTGATGACTTCCGTCCTTCATTCCCAGGTAAGTTTTCCGTGCTTCCATTTTTCCTCTACGTTTTTGTAACGACTTCCAGCATCCCTTTAACGTTAGTGGAATTTACAGGGGCCCCAATGCCAGGACCATACTAAGATGATGGGTGTTTTCAGGTCGGTCTCAGAAAATGCCATGGGAAAATCCTTCCCAGGTGATTTCCTATGGGTTTTTCCTATGGGTTTTCACCCACATCCATTGATTTCCTATGGGTTTTTCCCCACATTTGACATCCCAGGTGAGTCCATCCATCAGCAGCTCCAGAAAGACCTGGAGCATTGGAACTCGCTGGCCCGGCAGCGCCTGGCAGCCTCCAAGGCCGCGCGGCAACGCGCCGAGGCGGACGTGCAGCTGCTGGCGAATCGCCTGCGGCTGCTGCGGCAGGAGGAAGCCAAGTCGCGGAAGATCATTGAGGAAGTCACCTGGTGATTGGATGGGAAATGATTTGTAATGATATTGTAATGATTTGATGTAGAGTCAGCGATTGGCTTCTTTAAACGTGATTTATGGATATTTATGGTGAATAGATGTTGATATCCCAACAATATCCCAACCATTAATATATCCCATTTCTGGTTGGAAAGTCAGTTTTTCGCAACTCCAAGGTCAGGAAACGCACACAGGAGGCGTCCAGGATGACGACGGTTCCGATTTTGTGGATTCCGATGGACTGTGACCATGATCATCCATGATCCATAGCCGCATCATTGCCTGCTTAAATGGACTCTAAATGACTTTAATATGTTTGGGGGAGCTTGGAACCAGCTTGGAACCAGTCACCAGAGCCAGGTGTTGGAGACACGGATGAACCAGCAACAGATGTTGCAAGATCAAAGCAGCTTCAAGCAGAGCAACCAGCAGGCGCAAATCGGATGTAGAACTTCTGGGTTGATTTCAACTTTGGCAAATTGAGGAAATTCTTCAAGAAGTTGAGGCTACCTCAGTGAATCCAACATCCTGCAGTGGTATCACATGGTATCACGGCACTTTCTGGCTTTCTGGTCATCCTCGCAGGCCATTGAACAGAAGAGGCAGCAGAACAACTGGCGCAGGGTTCAAGCTCGCTTTGCCCGTCAGCAAGCCAAAGAGGAACGAGTTTGTGCCAACCGTCGTGCCCTGGAGAACGAATATTTTTCCATTTCAGGCATTCAATATACTACTTAGTAGATCTTAATAGTCACAATGATATTTTAATATCATGGAATATCCCCAGAAAAGTTTAGAAATTGGGATATTAGAATTGGATCTATTAGGATATTAGATTATATTCCAAAACTAAATTGGGATATTGAACTATATTCCAAGTCTAGAAACCATTATATATTAATCATTATTATTAATGGTTAAGAATGATCACCAATGAATATAATGGAAATTATGGTTTAGTACTGGATCTAGACGTTGGGATCATTTTGCTGCACCTCGCTGAGGATGCGTCTCTGAGCAGCGCGCTGAGCAGCAGCAAAGGGCGGCCCTGGCCGAGCGCAATGATAGGCTCGTGAAATGATGTGCATCCCACTTACTAAGTGGCTGATAACACTAGAATATGCCGGCTATATATATATATATATATGTGCATACAGACACACACACACACATACACACACATATATATATATATACATATGGAAAATTTATGGAAATATCACCTATATATGGCTTCTAGACCATGAACCATTGGAACGGTGAATTGGGGCTCCAGGAGTCCCACGTGGGGTATTCAGTATGATTGGGGAATAGGATCCTAATGTTTGACTGGAAATATCAAACCTTGGCAGGGTGTTGATGCATGGAGCAAGAGATAGTGTAGTGTCAACCCAGAACCAGGAAAATAGCTCCATGTAAGGTCATATCAGTGGTTTTGAACCCTCCTAAGAGTGATGCACCCGTTTTTTTTTGCTCCAGAATTTGAAAAGGAATCCCTTTCAGGTGTTCGCAGGGAAGAAGATTTTGACATCTTTTTTGAAGTTCATCAACCCTCACCCTGGCGCTCCCAAACTACTGGACCAACAGATTCAACAGATATTAGCAAATATCAACAGCTATCAACGGATATCAACAGCTATCAACAGATATCAACAGATTCAACAGATATCAACAGCTATCAACAGATAATTGAGACTATGGATGTACTAGTGGATAAGCCACCAATTGTTCAAGGGTTGTCACATCCTTCGCCATCCTCGGCGCTCCAGGCCCCCAAGTGTGGCGTGTTCCACTGCCGCCTCGGACGAAACCGTTGTTTCAACTTCTGCTCCGAAGGCGACGGATGGTGCTGGAGCTCCAGGAAAGCCACAAAGATCTAACAAGGGCAACGGGACAACCTCTATTTTTTTGCTGGAATATCTATAAGTAATATATAATTATATATCTATCTATCTATCTATCTATCTAATCTAATCTAATCTATCTAATCTAATCTAATCTAATCTTATCTCATCTTATCTTATCTTATCTTTCTATCTATCTATCTATCTATCTCTCTCTCTCTATGTATATATATATATCATGTAAATAAGGGGAATTAATAGGAAATATATGGAAGCATCACGGAAGCTACTGGTAGAATTCAGAGGGCTGTTGTAGTTTGTTAGCGGTGTCAAGTGGCAATACCGCGGCTCTCTGTTTGCGAATCGGATACTCAATGACATGGGACGTGCCACCTTACCTGGAGATGGAAAATGAAGCCCATCAAAAGCATGCACAATGGCAATAAACAGACTACCATGTACCACATAGTACCAGCAAAAAAAGGTGGATGCTTCATGATGCTTCAATCATCAGTTCATCAAAGTCAAATCGGTGTATGATATATTCCCAGACTTCAGCCTGTGGTTGCTCCTTCAGGCTCCTCCCAGACGACCACCAGCACAGCCAACGTCTGCAGAGCTTTTGGCCGAAGAACGTGAACTCTTGGCGCCTGGGTTGAGATGAGGACCATGTAAATTGTAATCCATCAATTTTATTTTTTTGGAACCATTTTTCATTTTCACTCACGCAGATAGTCAGCTAGGAACTGTGCGGACGTGCAGAACAAGACACTCAGTCAATCCTTCAAGCCAAACTCTTGTACACTGTTTCAAAAAATGATGGCTTACTATGAAAGGTTATTGACCCAACTGGCTTAGTGAGGATTGTGAAGTAACCTTTAGATAAAAAGGAATACTTACTCACCAGTGAATATGGGGGATAGGTTGGTAGGTCTATTTTTCATGGCTCTACTAGTGAAGATGTGGTGACTTGTCAGTTTTTCTTTTGGGAATGGCTCGCTAAGGCGCGCCTGCGACGATCGGACGCGTCTGCTAGGCTTGGAGTCAAGGGGAAAATCATCGAACTATAGCTGGTGAATGTTTTTCAGCTGACCAGAGGGTAAGATCAAATGGCGAAAAAACTGGGCACATACCCTCTGGTAATTTAACATAGCTATTGAAAATGGCCATTTATAGTGGATTTTCCCATTAAAAATGGTGATTTTCCATAGTTATGTTAAATTACCAGAGGGTAGCCATCTTTGTTGCAAGTCCTTCCAGCTTGATGTTTGAAGTTATACCGTCACAGCCGCTCCCTGCTGTGCAGGGTACGACGACCGGCTCTGCCACCGGTTGCACTGGAAGATGAAGGCTCAAGCTGCGACTCATGTTTTGTTGATTGCTCCTAGCATTTTTGGATCTCAACAGGAATCCAAGCAACTTGTAACAGCACTTCGTTTTCGCCAAGTACTGCAAATATCAGTTGATGCATTAAATGTCAATGCGGCCTTTCCTTTGATCCGCTCAAAGTGGATGAACTACACTAACTACACCAAACTGGCATGACATCATGGATTTGTGACGTGTTTTCCATGGGATGCCATTGGGTTGCCAATGCCCTAGGTCCCATCAAGGCGGCTCTTCGTGAGGCCAGTTTTAACACGCCTCGGTAGCTGAATCTGAGCGGGTGAACGGCATCCTATGCATCCTATGGCATCGTGGCATTTGAGCCATCCAAAAGAAGAAATCTATGTACATATATAATTCATATATATATATACACATATATATACATATAATTATGTGTATATATATAATTATATATATGTGTGTGTGTGTGTATGTATATGTATATATAATATACTGATATATGCTGCATATGCGTGTAAAACCAACCAGATAGGAGCTAGGGAATCCATGAAGCCCTTCAAATTGATATTTCAATGTTGAGCTGTGAATCAACCCTTGGTGCAAGATTGGAATCACAGCTATTTAGCCAATTCCATCCGTGCAGGGCATTGCAGGGCCCATGGCTTCTTGTGTTACAAGAAGTAGCGCAGAAGTCACGGTCGGGGCACAGGTAAATCGCCTGGCCTCAGTGCATGATCAATGCCAGTTCAGGTGCTGCAACACAGCGGGCCATGGAAATAAGGTCCGCATAAGCTACGCCACGACCGGGTCAGACTCTGAGAAGAGCAAGATATCACGTGGTTTAAACCATGGACAATGCTTGACCAGAAATGTCTTGTCAGAGTGAGGATAGATATATTCCAGATATTTCCCCAATAACATGTTCAACTCTTTTGTTTCTTTTTGGTGGTCCCCGAATGCCTCGGCACGTGCTAGTTTGCACATGTCGCAGGTGAGCTTTCATGACAGCGAGCGGGATCGCAAGTTTGAGGCTTTGGATGAAGAGTGACGAACTGAGATTCGTGCAATGGGACGAATTTCTAGATTATCTATCTGCATTTGTACAGTGCATTTGATGAAAAAATATATATGTATACATATATATATATATGTATATATATATACATATACATATACACACACACATATATACATATATATATATATATATACATATATACATATATGTATATACATACATACATATATATATGTATATACATACATACATATATATGTATATATATGTATGTATATATGCTCTAGCTCATTAAATGCATATGTACATGTTATATATTATATATATGTGTGTGTGTGCGTTATGCAAAAGCTTGGACTCACCCCTGATGAGATCCATACCATGCTTGCCACTGCACAGCAGGACACCGCCACAGAGGGAATCGCCATGCACCTCCAACATCTCTTGCGTGATATGATGCACAACACATGTTTCACCATTCAAGGTCTGAACCGCCCATGCCAAACAACAGATGATAAAATCATTTACTTCCATGTTTTTTTTCTCGGCCAGATGCGCTGGACAGTGCTTTTTCCCTCCTAAATTTGCCTGAGTGGGTGATTTTGGGGCTAGAATGGAAAGGAAAATATCACCATGACCATGAAGAATTTGCTACTTACAGTGGTGCCCCCAATGATCAACAGCTCGAGGGTCACACGGGTCATTTGACTCAGGCATTGGGTCCTTCGGCGGAGAAAATGCGCAGTGCAGCCCTGCATCACATAGCAGTGACTCGCTGACGTTTTTTCATGTCTTGTAGACGGCTCAGAAGGTGGGACCTCAGGAGGGGCTTGGGTCTGCCCAACCATGGCTGTACACAATGCTGTCCAAGACTGAGAATGTAGATGCGGCATATGTAGAAAAAATTCGAACATCATGGAACATTTTGCCAGAAAAATTGGAATGTCGGAATGACCCCAACCAAAAAAAAAAAATCGCGAAGATTATTGATCAACTCACAAGGATCGGAGCAAAAAGATGCTGTGGCTCTTGCAAGACATTTTCCGCTTGGAGCCATGCAGATTCCTGCAGAATTTAAGTGCTGCGTTTCTCGGCAACATCCGGCAAACTATGCTATCATTGTTTTGTTCCATGTCATTTCATGTTGTTCACTTTGATCTCAGGTAGTTTTGCGAACTTGCATTACCTAGAGCTACAAAGACCCACGAAATTGTAGGCCCCGTCAAACAAATAGAGAAACAACTTGTGTTTCATGTTCAGTGATTTTATGTAATGTTTAGAAGGAACAAGTATTTGCGTTTCTTCTTGATCTACTTGCGTTTCAACAAAGTATATAGTTGATCAATACCATGGTGAAAAGTAGAACTGCTCCAATTGCGGGTGCTCCGCAAGTCAGAACTGGATCTGATTTGTTATGCCAGCAAGAGATTTCTGTCTCGGATGTATGATGGCCCAACTTTGTTCAAAAATGTGTTGCGTCCAAAAGTGTCATATTCAATTAGCGACAAGGGCCGCAAATCAAAACAAAATCACAGCATGATGTATCCAAACATGTTTGAATGTGGGGCATGGATCATCTTCGGCACTGGTAATTGGCGCTCATATGTGCTGTCCTTTGCACCGAGTCGAAAAAACTCAGTGTCACAGCCACACATTTCTGGAGGAAAAAAATCCATAATATGTGTACCTGGACATCCAAAAGCTGCATTTTTTTGGTCTGGACTGAAAAGCAGTGAGCGACCAAAAATCGAACAATTGCTGATTTTGCCTTCTGTCAGTCACATTTGGAAGGACCAAAAATATGACGCAAAATGACGCAGAAAAGATGCGAAAGACCAACATTTTGACACCAAAACTGTGTCATTGAATCCATCACTCTTAGCCCAAAAGTGATTTTTAGGCCTGCACCGAAAATCCACAAAGATCGAAAATTATGCGGCTCAAGGACTGTCCAGGTACAGGTTAGTATGGGTTAATTATGGGTCTACGGGTTAATTTTGAGTTCTCAAAAACTTTCTTTTTTCTCCTCTCGATTTCCAAAATATTGGTTTTATGGGAAAAATATGGGTTTAGTACGGCTTTGGTTGACCCGAGAAATGTAAAACCCATCGAAAGTCCGATAAAACCGCGAGATTTGAGGATTCCCCATTGAAAATTCGAAAAAAAAACGTAATCCGGCCGGGAGTTCAAAATTCCAGGCCGAAAATTCCAGAAATAGACAATTCCCGGCCGGAAATTCATGGAAATTCCAGAAATATAAAGTTCGGCCGGAAATTCCAGAAATCTAAAATTCCAGGCCGGGAATTTTGGCATTCCATTTGAAATATATAATTATAGGTAAGAAACATGCTAACAAGACTCAAGACAACATATTCTCCTGTGGTCAGATTTTAGGCACAAATTCTTCCATTCAGGTTTTCAGAGATTTGGGTGATTCGATTACCATACATGTGTTCACTATTTCGAGAAAAGGGTCATCACTCCACAACAAATCCCAAAAGGTTGCCATAAGCAACCTATGAAATCATATATTATATGCCCAACACTCCGAAAAACCGTTGTTTTTTTGAAAAACCGTCTTTTTTGGTAACATGCATGGAAAAATCGGGTTTCTGAAAAACAAATTACAAATTTGTGGGTCCATGTTGCTGATGGTACTCTTATCATCACTGATCTTGTTGTCCAACAACAATCTTGCGCAAGTTCTTGGCGCTTTAAACTCCAACATTTCAGGTTTGCCTCTCAGTGCCAGAAGTTCCGATCAAGTCTGATTGTCGGCAGCTTAGATGTGCGTCAGCTGTGCAGCACGGGTGACTGGTCACGGCTGAGGTACTCATCATCTATGCAAGCCTTGCGCACTCCGAGGGTCGCTCGAAAATTGCCTGCCGCTGAGACTGGTGCTGATTGTTGCTGTGTGGCGGAAAAGATGCAGACTTCAGCACCTGGCAGTTGAAACCGCTTTCCCATTTGCTGGTCATTTTTAATCCCAATGTCAGCTGAAGTGGGTGGTATAAACATGTATAAACCTCCAAAATTGGAGGTTTTCCATTGTAATTTACACAAATTTACCACACCACATCAGCGTTTTCGGATGTTTTCGCCCAAGGCCCTGTTTGCAGCCAGAAGCTGGGGCAGGAAACCGATGAAGCCTTTGCCGCAGAACTGGCGAAGAAGACCTTGCGATGCACGGCATGTGGCCAGCTCAAGAGGGGATGTCACCTCAAAGTGGGCATGGTCCAATGGTGAAGGTGAAAAAATGCCAGAAATGCGTCACGGAAATGTCATGAAATACGATCGTCCAAACCAAACTGAATTTATGGATTCAGTTTGGGCTGGGAAATCCTGGAAAAAAGCCGAGGAATGGGTAGAGTTCTTGCTGGGAAACCTCCCGAGTGTACGGTTCAGGTGAGCAAGACATACCGCTGTTGGACGCAGAGAGCACCTGCCTCAAAGCAGAGTTCCAGATCTGTATTGCCAAGGTCGTGGTATACATTTGTGTCTTGAGTATTCTTGAGTAAAAAATCAAAATCATCCATGTCAAGATCAATTGCATTTGGAGCCCACTAAATTGTACTGATTGATAAATTTTCTCTACAGTTCTACAGATTCATAGGCAGATTTAGATGGACTTGGATTGAAAGGCAGATTAGACGGACAGAAAGACATTACAGATCATATAGATAAAGGATACATAGATAATACATGTTCGCATCTCTCCATGTCACCTCTATCCCCCTCTCAACATTGCTCTCATACAGGCCATGGCTGTGGACGGCTCAAGAAATGCCCCAGGGTCGTGGAAGCTTTTGCTGAAGGCTCAACCGCAGTTCAAGACGGATGGTTCAGCCAGTATTTCTTCATTTTGAAACCAGCAATTTGGATGAAACGCTCTTCCCTCATCTTCATTTATTTTCATGTATATGTGATTGATTAATTTATCTTGATCTATCTGAAACTGATCTTTATGCTGGGCTTAGCCAGAAATCTTCAAAACCTGTGCTGACCCTCGCTGTTGGACATGTTGGACCGTCAGGGCCAAAGGGCCCCCAGGGGCCTCCTGTGACCAACAGATCCACCTTCAAGTGCCCGTGGTGTCAGGGCCTAAGCTGCAGATCCTGAAATCCATGGGGTTAATTCCCCCCAAAAAGGGGCAAGTTCGCCCCAAATTATGGCCAGTTTAGATTAGTTTAGTGGGAACTGATTGTCTATTCAGATCTATTCAGACTTGGCAAAATCCTGTAAAATTAATCCGGGTAAATTCCATGAAAGTGGATTGTCAATCAGTTTAATGGGATTTACCACACTGATCATCCAGGTCCAGAAGCGAATCTCAGTGCCCAATCCTTGTGCAAGTCTCAGTGGGGGAGCTTTGATAGTGGTTGATGCAGTCAAGCTCAAAATGACTCGCGCAGCGTTGATAGTGGAAATCAAGGCATGATGCGTGGCATGCAAATGTATATCTATTATTATCTATTCATGTACATTATAAATTATACATCCCATGTAATTAATCCATATAATCCATTATAATTTATAATGTATAATCCATATATATAATCCATATAATCCATGTAATCCCACATTTTGTTAGTACATCCTGGCATCCTCAAGGCTGGAGCACTGCAAGACCCACAAGGGCCCCGGCTGTCCTGTCTCTGCGGTGTGTCCCATTTGTGCGTCGATGCCGTGGGGAGATCCAAACTATGCATGGAGCTCAGGTGCTGATGGCTGGAGGTTATGAATGATGCCATGAATTACACGCGGTTATAACTACATCATTTTGATAATTATATGTATTATGTATTTTCATATAATATAACACCATCATATGATATCATATCATATCATACCATATCATATCGTATTAGATTAATCGATCTATCTATCTATCTAACTATCTATCTATCAATCTATCAATCAATCTATCAATCTATCAATCTATCAATCTATCAATCTATCAATCTATCTATCAATCTATCTATCTATCAATCTATCTATCTATCTATCTATCAATCAATCTATCTATCTATCAATCTATCAATCTATCTATCTATCTATCTATCTCTACCTATTAATCTATCCATCTATCTAGCTGTCTATTTAATCCACATAAATGCAATATATTATGTGTATATATATATATATATATATCTGTGTATGTGCAATATGTGTGAGAAAACACCTGCCATATTTTTGTCTGAGATGAGCAGCCGGCCCAGTTGATCCCAAGCGGCTTCACCAAGGTCTCCCGTGAATTCTTGTCACACCTGGAATTGAGACATCGCTGTGATTACGCTGCCCGGATCCCAAGCGAAATAGAGGTTTCCAAAAAGAACAGGATCTACAAATGATGGGGTTTTCATGGGTTTTCCACATCTATTGTTAGTTTATGTGAAAAATATATATATATATATTAGATATGTACACATAGACTTTAGATGGAGCTACCTTCAAGTGAACTAACAGGAGCTAGAACGTTGTGTGCACATGGTAACCCATATAGAAGTGCTTAGTGTTTCAGTCACATGTCTTCGCACCAGAGTGTAAATACAGCAACATACGGGGTCATGTTTCAAGAGCTTGGAAGCATTTGGAAGTTTTTCACGAGATATAGAGATCGTGCTACTCAAGCATGTGGATTTTTGGGGATTGCAATAAACCCACGTTTTTGCAAAACCACCTTGTTGTTGATGATTTGTAGGTTCCAGTTGGCTCCGCCTATGGTAAAGGTGGTTGATCATTGATCTATGTGTCCCAGCTGTTTTGTCCCCTAGACGACAAGGTCTTAACAGACTTCGAAGCAGATGAGGAGGTCCTGACTGTCCTGACTGTCTTTGCTTTCGTTGCGTGTATGCCACATCACGTAGACTTCATGGCTTACACTTCTGTTCCAGTTTCTACCACTGCAGTTGCTGTGGGGATGGGTCAAAGCCTATAGTACCATATTTGAGGATATGAACATCCATAAATCCTAGCTATTTTGGTGTGAAAACCAAAGTGCCAGGGCTATGCCAGCGCTTTGCCCCGTACACATGTTGTTTTCACCGCCAACTTCAACATGGTTCAACGGTGTCTTATGTCGTGTCTCAGGACATGCTGCGAAAGGCTCTTGAGGCCTCTTGTCAAGACGCCGGTGTGGCGGTTGACTATGAGGACACTCCATGCTGCGACAGTTTCGATATAGCGATGGGCCACAGGGATCCACAGCCACAGGGGCCACACGCTTCGCAGGATGAGCTGCAGAGAGCACTGGAGGACGGCTGCTGATGGCTGGCAGATCATTTAGGCTTTTAAACCACATAGACAACTCCTGGGAGCTTCCTGGCCCCAGGCTTTTCTGTCAGCTTGTGACAGGAATCTGCCAGGGAAGCTGGACATTTGCGCATGAGCTTTGCTTAGGCCCCAGCCAGGAAATCCCATGGCCAGCAGCAGAGCCGATACGCTAACAGATCTAACAGCCTTGAAACTGAGGCACCTAATGACCCAGAAAGTGATGAGTCAGCTGAAAGTGATGATGAGTCCTGAGCCCTAAAAACACCTGCCGAAAGTGGAAGAAATTGTACAGAACTACTTCCAGCCGATCAGCGACTGAAAAAAAATCGTGATGCAGTTGGCACAATCCTGTGCACCCTGGACAAGGCTGACAGATTGTGGGACCGTTGGATTTTGCTGCACATTTCTGCTCCATTGGCTCAGCAGTAGTTAGAAACTGCTCTTTTAGAACCGCAGTAGCTAGCGGCGTGCAACTGAACACAGTGGCAGGAGATTTAGCACCACTTCAGTGCAGAAGTTCCACGATTTGAGTCGTTGACCATTTGGATATGAGATCATATGAGTACATGCTAGTGGTCATCTGGATAAATGATGAGGTAAAGCATATAATCTATATCACATCATCTATATATCATCTATATCACATCATCTATATATCATCTATATCACATCATCTATATCACAACCACAGTCTTTTCTCCAACATATCACAGCTTCAAAACGCAGACCTAAACTCAGACCTCCCAGTTTTGCCCAAGCCGCTACGCTCTCGCCATGGAGCGCCCCATCGATCTGCTTTGCGAGGAGGAACGGCTCCGGCGGCTGTCGGAGCGGGTGAGTTTGGACGAAGGTCGGGAAGCCGTGCCTGCAGATACCGTAGATCTATGATGATCTATGTAGATTGGCTAGGCTGGTTTTTGGATGTTTTTGGCCAAGGGTCGAAGATCAACATGGCTCAAAAATGCGAAATATACATGTTATACATGTGGTGTCCCGCTCTCAGATCTCAGATTGCAGCAAAAATATGGAGGATTAATTTTAAAAAACAGGATAAACAAACCACAATCAAAATGGCTTCATGACTGTTATGACTTTATGAATTGGTTGGTGCAGTCCCAGGCGATGCAGCGGAACCGGCACGGCAGAGGCGTGCCAGGATCCTGCTGCAGGAAATGACCAATCTGGGGCCCAGACTTCGGTCAAAGTCCAGTGAGGACGGCCTGGGCTGGGGGCGCCCTACCCAGGAATGGTGACTGGATGGGGGTTCGTATATTGCTTGAAGAATCTTGAAGATGTAAGATATGATAAGATATGCAAGTAGGGTGTTTTGATGATCTGTTGTTGTTGTTGTTGTTTTTCGAGACGGCTGGTTTGATGGTCTTTGTTCAATTACTATAATTCAATTTCGGAGTTGATTGTTAGCTGATGCTGATTTCAGTAACAAACCATACCGACTGCAAAGCCACCAGGATTGGATTCCCTGGACCCCAAATGACGAGATCCAAGAAGATCCAATAGGAATTTGACTGATGGGGTACCCTACTCACATTGATTTAAGCATCTTAAAACATCCAATTCTCAAATTGTATGTGAAAGAAATTGTGTCCCAGATGTTTAACATTCAAAAAGGAAACTTCGTGCGATAGTGCCAGGATCGTCGATCCAAAGCCATTAGAGCTTTGGAAGCGGGCCTCCAAGCACGATGGAAAGCCGTGGTCCACGAGATGTCGGAAGCTGGTGGTGGCCACTCAGGTCCCGTAGGTCGTCAGTCGGCTGAAACCAAGCTGCTGGATGCCCTGGAGACTGTGACGGTGCGCTCTGTGGTGGGGCTGCGAGGACTCACCGAAGTGCCCAAGGAGGTGGAAAGCGTAGCGCTGGCAGTGTTGACCCTGGTGAGTTCCTAGCTTGCGTTTCAGACATGTGGAAATGGCTTCGATTTTTTTGGGGGTCAGTGTAGCAGTACAGAAGAACACCGACAGTAGCAGGTAGACTAGGATTGGAACTGCACGAGCCTGGAAAATGTGCTGGTCAAACCGGTCTAACCCACCTATTGTGAGAGGGTTGGTGAACTTTTTGGAGGATTGTTTTGGTAGTTCATGGTAGTTCTCAAGGGTCACCTGCCACCATCGTGGAAGATGATCGCTTGCAGTCACAGTGAGGTTCGGAGTACCTGGGCCTTGGTCCAGACTCAGAAACTCCTAGGACCTGGGAGGAAGCCAGAAGGGTGTTGTTGAAACCCGGGCATTTCGTGAGTTCCCTTCGCAAGTTTCCCTTTGCCGTGGAGCAGGGGCAAGTGTCCACCAGCAACATCAGCGTGGCGCATGAGCTGATGAGGGAAGTTGGGCCACAGAAATCCAGTGAGCTGGCAAAAGTTCATGACGGTGCCGGTCAGTTGTACAGTGGCTGGGCAGGGTTGATGGTTTTTTTCTTTTATGTATAATATTTTATGCTTGCACCTTCCCAACCAGTTTGATGACCTACCATAGGCTTTGGGTTACCTTTCACCCCTGTGGACAATCATTCCAACAACAGGATACAGACGTGGACACAGATATATATACATATATATGTGTGTGTGTGCGTGTGTTATATATACAATATATAATATATAATAGATATTATTATTAATAGATGTTGATAGATATTAGAATGGATATAATACATATGATAATTATAAATTATAATATATATATATGCATACACCACATGTTTCCCATTTTTCCCATGTTTTTTCTATGGACCCCAGTAATCAGCTCATTTCAGGTTGGTTGGTGGCTGCTTTGGACCTCACCTCCGCCTTGGGCTTCCGGTCCATCGCAGCCGCGGCCAGCCCGGCACGCGCCGCCGCGCCTTGCCCAACGCCCGAGGCGTACCCGCGGTCGGAACCCGGCTCCCCGGTGCACGAGTTGCACGAGGAAAAGGCGAAGAAAACGATCCCCGCACCCAAAGAGCCCAAGGCAGTTAGGCTGGATCTGGTTGGAGAATGGCAGCTTTGGATATCCCACATGATCATCATGATATTATCATGATCCCACTAAGGGTCAAATCTCTTGTCTTGGATGGTTTTCTAAAATTTGACAAAATGTGTGGCATGTCTTAAACTGGATTCCAGACCGATGTATTGCCATCTTGGGGCCAGGTTCCTATTTATTATCCTCTGGAATTTGGCCAGAGGATGTTTTGCAATGGTTGATGTTTTACGTTTCCACATGGGTTTTACGGGGGCCCACACGCCTTAAACGCTATTAGCACTGGCTTTCATGTACTGGATATGTAAGATGTATGTATATAAGCTGGTTTAGAACTCGTACGAGTGCTTGCCTGAAAGATGTTCAGTCATAAGTGCAAGAAATCATTCACTCTTGCACGAAGTCATATTTATTTTAATAAACATTAAATCATTAACTAATGAACATTCATTCACATATGTACAATATATATATATATATATATATATCAAGGAAGCATCTAGTGCTAGCTTTGTCAGGTCGACCTCCCCAAGAGTGGCAGATCGAGAAAAAACAGCAACTGCAAGTGGTCCAAGTGGACATTTGAAGGCTACAACTGGTGCCTTGGATTCCAGGAGAATTTTTCCGCATCTGGGCAGGTGATGTCCCAGCTGGTAGCAAATTGTTGTGTCCTGCACGTGATTGGGGTAAAACCGTAAGACAATTGGTTGATAGATGCTGAATAGAAATTCGTAGATTCCAGGTGGATTCCAGGTGGATGTGGCACCGCATCCTACCTTTGAGGTGTCTCCAATGGGTACACGAAGCCAACCACGACAGCCCCCACAACGACACCAGCTGCGCTGACGTCGTCAAGAAACGCTGGTTTCAACCTGCTGGATCCTAAGATAACACAGATTTCCCCATTGGGACTGGGATGATGGTTCTTTGCCAGTAGACCTCAGTAGACCTGGGCACACCAGGTTTGTTTTGATCATGGATATTCATGGATGACCCCCCAAGGTCCTGGTCCAATTTGAGTGGTGCTCCAAAGCCAGTGTTGCCTCAACGTTCCGGCCGTATTTCAGCAGCAAGCAGGGTGCTTGAAGCCTGTGTTCTCAATGGCAATTCTTAGGAAATGATGAGAAACTATGGGAGTTGGGGCCAAAAAATGTGAACCCCCAGCGGAATTTCCAAGTCATCAAGAATTAAAAAGAAAGCCATGTTCCAATGATTTCCAATGGGTGTGTGATTACTTGGTGTGCGTTTTACTTCTTATTCAGCGGGGTTTCTTGTTATTTACTATGATTTTAATAGATTTTACATGATTTTACCACATTGACCCCTGATCTTTCTGTACATTTAACCGATCATTTCCGGGCATCGGAGGTGTCAGTCCAAAGAGACGTTCCAGTCCTTCCCCAACTCCAAAGCCAGTGGCGCCCAAGGCCGGAAGCTCATGAGACCACTTGTTTCACTATCTTTGGGTTTCAAAATTTGGAAACCAAAACAACGTTAGAATCCATGGTTCATCATCACTTACCATCACTTACCTGTATGACTTATAGTTCTAAAAATTTGAGACAAGCCTGCCTATTTCTCATCTATGTGCCTGAATTTGTCCTGCGCTGACATGTGTGGGATTTTGCGTCCAAAAATTGAAACATAATCTCCGCCAATCTAGCCATGGGAAATCCTCCATTTGTGTCATTTTTACCCAGTTCCAGATTTAGATGTAAAGATATGTAAAGATATGTAAAGGCATAGGGGCCTCCCATTCCCATATGGCTCATATGCTCCCCACATATGGCATACTTTCCCACATTCACGCCAAGTTTGGCAGTCAACATTGGTACTAAATATAGTACGCCCTACATCTCTGCAAGTTATACTTGGGATAGCTTGGGATATAAGTCAGACCCCAATACCCAACCATATTATGGCTACGGCTACCTGGGACTATCTTGTGACTATCCCAACTCTCGGCTCAGGTCACACAGGTTAGCGCCAAATCGCCTTTGGCCCGTCCCAGGCCACATGGAAACTGGATCTGACTGTTTTTTTTTTTTTTGAGTTGGATGCAGTGGAACAGGCCCTAAAGGATCAAGCCATTTTTTTGATATGATCCCAGATGAAATTGAGTGATTTGATGATCAAATAATGACTTCCTATGGGTGGAAAATGCTGGAAACCGGCAATCATGACACAGATGTCATGCAGATCGCCAGGAACTCCCTCAATGGAACCAGCTCGCCGCAACCCACACGACCTGCGGCGAAATCGCCGGGTCCCTTCACACGCTCGCGGAGCGCGGGACGAGATGCTAAGAACCAAGAGGTTATGGCAACAGGTGCCATGGTGGGAATGGTTGGGCCATTCCCAAGCAGATGTGTTATTAAAACATATTAAAACGGGGATTAAATGGAATTAAAATATAATTCTTAGTATAAACAGATGGGTGTTCGGTGTTCTCTGTTCACCTTAATTTGGCGGATTCCTTTCCATAGATTGCCAATAATCCTTGAGGTTTGAGACTGTTTTTCATGATGCTTGCATCAGCTGTTCATTTTGAAGCTCCAGATCCTCGTGGTAACCAAGGCAAAAACAACCCTTTGTCCTTTGCGTCGATTTCAAGTGCTGCCATGCCGCTCTCCAAAGACTTTGCTGGGATTCGAATTGGCCTTGACAAAGAGAAGAAAGAGGCATTTGGGTTCCGACCCTTTCTATTTGCTTGTGACTCATGTCGGTTGCCACATGTTATCACCCACCATGCAATGAGTGAAAAGGTGCAGTTAGTTTTTACATGTTTTTACGCATTTCTGGGCTATAGAGCTTAGGCCCGTACTATCCTCAAGCATCTTAATTATAACTTATAACTATCATAACATCCCCCGGATCCCTTGGGGATCGCCATGTCAGGTACGGCAGATGAAGGGCATAGAGTCGCAGCTGAAATGGGACATGTACCGCGAAGAGCGCAGCCAAACCGAGGAGGAGCGGCGTGAAGAGGCGGAGTTGGGAGGGTTTGGCTGCGATTTTTTCTTGGATGATTTGTATGGTTGATCCTAGACCTATTCGATTTTGCTATGTTTGAATCTATATTTTATGCGTTTTGTTTTCAGATATTCTTTCGTTGGGTCCAACCAGCACAAGTGCTTCTAACATGCGGTGGGGATCTGAATATGTTCAACCCATGGATTTTGGAGGCCCGGCAGATCATGGCATGGCGAGACCGAGAAGCCAAAGAAATGCCTGCAACTCAGTGCCAAACACAAAAGAAACATGGGCAGTGCAGCAATGATGAGAGGATTACCAAATTTTGGCAGTTTGCGACGTTTTTCCACGGGTTCACTCATGTGTATTCCCATGCTGCATGGGTGGAATGTTCACATAGATTTTGTATGATCATATGGCTATTCTTTCAGATTCATTTGGCAACTTAAGGCAAATACAGCATTGATGGACCATCTATGATTGTGCTTGGCGTGGGTTAGTTGTCGGCCACCCTTTGGTAAACCATCCGGCAACCGAAAATAAGAGTAAATATACAGGTACCCTCATGTTTAAACAAATTACTTACTGAAAACTGGAATTTTGCTTTGCCATGTTATTTTCAGGTATATACAGTAGATCACAAAAGATCTAATTACTAAGTGAAGGGCCATCTTCCATTTGGGTTGAGACATGTTTATGGGATGTTTTATGTCACCCTCTAGCGTACTTGTATTTTCGGCCGGAGCAGGAGGGAATACGTGGAGGGAAAGTCGCGAGACCAGCGTGCAATTGAGCTGATGGAGTCCAAGGTCAGCCGGATTCAGCCGGTGCAGGGAAGTTGAGGATGCCAGTGGTCACCCATTTCATCCGGCGCGCCAGGAGTACCAGGAGTTCAAGCGTGCTTGGAAACAAGCTATGCGAAAGGAGGAGATCGAGAGGATAAAGGCCTCAGGGATGTTGACAAAAGATCCCCAACTGTAGAAGAACAGGTATTTTAAAATGACCTTATATAGATTGTACTCCAGTAAATTAACATAGACCCTGCCAGATAGGGGTTGGAAGACTAGTTTCCACTATAAATTGGTCATTTTCAGGGTCTGTGTTAATTTACAAGGGGGTAGTTTGATAATAATGACAAACGGTTACCAAGATTCTGGAAGAATATATAATATATATATATATATATCATCCAATGATCCAAACAATGGTTATGATAGTTAATTATCTGATTAAACCAAAAGTTATGATAATCCATTTATAGTTGATTTAATTACCTATTGAAAATGTTGATTTTCCCATGGCAAACGGGTTTTCTGTTTTCCATCAAGACACGGCGCTGTTCACACCTTGGCAGGTCCAGCTGGCCGAGAACATGGACAATGCTCAGTGGCGAGTGGACTTGCAGCGCCTTGGCGTGATGGACATCCGAAGGATTACGCGCCAACAAATCAGAAGGTAAGAATAACAAGATGGATATTATTGTACATTCTTGGCATAATCATTACTGGTAGATTGGTAATTAACTGTATATTATTGGCAGTACTAGTCATAATCATTACTATTACTATCATTACTAGCATCCACTACATGCGATTACTATTTCTCGCTATATAGTCATAACTGATTAAATCATAATTATGCTGAGAATGCTGTTTATGATCTCGTAGGATTTCGTAAACAAATTGAAAGGATGTTGATGTCAATTTCCATCGGCTCAGAGGGTCCCAAGGTGCTGCTCCGCAAATTTGGTCGTTATGTCCGCGGTTGTTGCCTGTTGCTGAAGCCGAACACTAGCACCAGAACCATGCTTTTGAATCAATTCTCACCATGAATCATGGGTTCCAGCTGTTTCTGATAGAACTTTAAATTCAAACCAGTTGGTCCTACCAGTCTCAGGAAAGCTGTGGAAATTGATCGACAGCTTGCCCTGCAAGAGAATATGGAGGCTCAACAAGAGCTACGAGAGCCTCTCAGCCCCATCTTTGCTACAGTATTAGTTGGGTGTGTGGTTGTGATTTATTGATGATATTGGATTCAGAGATTTCAACGTCCTTTCCCCCTGTGTTTTGTTTCACTGATCAATTAGAAAATGACACTCTTGGCATCATTTCTTGGATAGCTACAACTTTTTGGGATTTGTGATCTGGATTTCTGATCTGAGGGGCTTTGCCCTGGGGGTTGGGGTTGTCATTCCCCCCCGGTTCGCTTACCTGCCACGGCTGCATACGAAAGGGGTTCCACATCTGAGGCTGAAAGAGAAGGATCGACAGCGGGAGAAGGTGATGCAAGACGAGGTGCGCCATCGAAAATGCGTGCTGGGTTTCAGTCTCCAGAATTGGGGTAGTTTTTATGGTATTTTTTTTCTTTTTATTGACTCACTCATCACATTATATTACATATGTATATATATTATACTGCTATATATGTTATAATCCCGATGATATCCCATTAATCTCCATTAATCCCCATAAAACCTCCATTACAATATATTATCTATGACATAACTCGGAGCCTTTGTCAGTCCCAGGGCACAGACGCGCAGTGCCGCTGGTCCAAGATATGATCTGATATCTGTTGTCCATATCATCGTCCCATTGATATCCCCATTATATATATATGTATATCAGATCATAATATATGGGACGATATATCCATTTAAAGGGATATCAATGGGATATATCATATTGATTATATCATATATGAATCCCATTATATCCCTTTAAATCCCCATTAATCGCTATGTTATCTAATACTTATTGTCCCACTCATATCTATCTAAATGATCTAATTTCATCTAGTCTAACCTAATCTTATCTTATCTTAATCTAACCTAACCTTATCTTAATCTAATCTAACCTAATCTTATCTTATTTCAATCTAATCTGATCTGATCTAATCTAATCTAATACATATAGCATATCTAATCCGTACTTATTATACCATTAACAATTTGCCCTCAACACATGACGCAGGAACGGGCGCGCGACCTGGCTCTCGAATATGCGCACCAGGCCTGGGGCGCCAGCGCCATAGGTTTTCAACCGTGGTAAAACCCTGGTAAACCATGCTATAACTGAGGATTATCAATGTTTTCAGGGGTAGAACCATGGATTCTGTAAAACCATAGATTCTCATTTTCTTTCAGAGCATGGATTACCGATGTTTTCAGAGGTAAAACAATGGATTATCCATGTTTTCAAAGGTAAAACCATGGATTATCATTTTTTTAAGAGGTAAAACTATGGATTATCCATGTTTTCAGAGGTAAAACCGGGAGTTATCCATGTTTTCAGAGGCAAAACCATGGATTATCCATGTTTTCAGTGGTAAAACCATAGATTATCATTTTTTTCAGAGGTAAAACCATGGATTGTCCGTGTTTTCAAAGGTAAAACCATGGATTATCATTTTTTTAGAGGTAAAACTATGGATTATACACGTTTTCAGAGGTAAAACCAGGAATTATCCATGTTTTCAGAGGTAAAACCATGGATTATCCATGTTTTCAGTGGTAAAACCATAATAGATTATCATTTTTTTCAGAGGTAAAACCATGGATTATCCGTGTTTTCAGAGGTAAAACCATGGATTATTTATTTGTTCAGAGGTAAAACCATGGATTATTTTGTTCAGAGGTCAAACAATGGATTATTTTTTTCCAGAGGTAAAACCATGCTATAAGTGAGGATTATCATTTTTTTCAGAGGTAAAACCGTGGTATAGCGTAGGATATATAATCGATTTTTTCAGAGGTAAAACCATGCTATAACTGAGGATTATCAATGTTTTCAGAGGTAGAACCATGGATTATCCATTTTTTCAGAGGTAAAACCATGCTATGACTTATGATTATCGTTTTTTTCAGAGGTAAAACCGTGGTATAACGTTGGATAATCATTGTATTTTTTAGAGGTAAGACCATGCTATAACTGAAGATTATCTATGTGTTCAGAGGTAAACCATGAATTATCCATTTTTTTCAGAGGTAAAACCATGCTATAACTGAGGATTATCCATGTTTTCAGAGGTAAAACCATGCTATAACTTGGAATTATCAATGTTTTCAGAGGTAAAACCATGGTATAACTGAGGACTATCAATTTTTTCAGCGGTAAAACCGTGGTATAACTTACATAGGATAATGCATTTTTTCAGAGGTAAAACCATGGTATCACTTAAGACTTTGGATTATCCATTTTTTCAATGGCTATCGACTTCAGCTAATCCCATTTTCTCCTACAATATTACCATGATGATCCTATAATGACTGGGGTTTGCTCATACTTTCCCATTCTTCTTGGTTAACTCATATACTCGGGGGTGCATCCCAGTATCATTCCAGTTAGTAAGTGCTTAATAACCCATACAAAGAATATTGCAGAATCATATAACCCATATATGATCAGTTTGCAGTATATTTTATATATACTATATACAATTATGTTTATTTATTTATTTGTTGATTGATTTATTTATTTATTTATTGATTTATTGCATTATATATTATATGTACTATATACAATTATATTTATTTATTTATTTATTATTTATTTATATATTTATATATTTATATTTTGGTTTCGGGGTGTAATATATATATATATTTGTGTATTTATGGCTACCAGCCATGGCTCCAAACCTCGGCAGGCGCAGCAGATCTCCACGGAGAAAGAGGCGCTGCTGCGTTCCCTGGCGCTGCTACGGGAGCGGCAGAAGGCGCCTGTAGCGGGCACCCCCACGCGCGTGGGCACTGACTCCTGGCCGATCTAGGGAAGGTGATGAGCCAAGGAGGCTTGTATGGGTTTGCCATGGTTTGCCCACGTTTCCATGGGTTAAAAAAGAGTAAAGCCAAGCAATCTGATGAGAGAGAGGAGACGATAGAGTCAAAACGAGCAAGCAATTGCAGTGAGATGCAGTGAGTGTTGTCGACAGATGGGCATGGTTCCAAAAGATTGGAATCGGTCAGTTCTATCCCCATTATGGTTGGTTGAATTCCGCATAGACCTTGGTTAAAAATTGTCAAACTGTAAAACTATTGGATAAATTGGCGCCCACACGGCTGCATGGCCACTGAGACCTTTTGGCCGATCGCCCGGTGACTTCAGCTGCAGCTGAGCATTGCTGAGCCCATTGGTTTAATGGTTGGGACTGGGTCAAGGTCAACATATGTTTGGACCCACGGTTGGCTTATTTTTGTGGGACTTTGCATTGTTGCAACTCAAGTCATGATTTCATCCAAGTTTGAAAACTACCCAACTTTTAAATAGGTTTTAGGGATTTTTAGGGTAAATCATATTGACCCAGGTTCCATCCATGTGCTCCAATTCTGTGTTCCACGGCGGGATGCTGAGGGCTCCCGGCCCGTGGATTTTCCAACAGGCCAATGCCTGTGCAAAACAATTCGCGGATGGGAGATTTGGGAGTCCACCAGAAATGGTGCCAGAAATGGTGGCAGGTCAGATGTCATCAAGCAGTCCAGTTTATCCAAAAAATAATCCTGTCCATATTTATCTAATCCGCCCTGTGACCTCATTTTTCAACAGTTTCCGGTGTCCAGTTCTTCCATGTACTTCCGGTCAACCGTTTCACCTGCAGGGTCGCAGTTAGTCGACCCAGTGGGCCATCCAGTGGAGCCAGTCTTCACTGGCAGCGAAATGCTTCAGAAAATGTGTGCAAAAAAATACGGGTCTGAGAGTTGGAAGGCGTAAAGATTAGGGATCACCCAAAGTTAGGTCATGTACAATGGTCAAAATGTTCAAAAGTGACAGATAAGACTCCAAGCCAACAACCAGCAACTGTGCCCGGGATTCTTGCGTTGAGTTTCTGGGACCTTGTGCTAAGCTACTCTTTTCTGGGCAGGTCCAGATCATTTCAGATCTCACACAGAACATTCGAAGATCCATCCTGATTGGCATCCAGTGGAACCACTTTGCTTGCTCCAAAAAATGAAAACTTGTAGGAGGGTAGCCGATGTGATAGCAACAATATAACAATCGATTGTTGACGTTACTTCACCATGTCTGTCCTGGCAAGGTCAGCGAACTGCGATTATTTGATCCCACCATGGCACGTAGGAGACATCTATTTGGGTCGCTTTTGGTACAGCCAGTTTTCAATAATTCCACACATTTGGATACAAACTTGGCACAGCTATTCAAAAACTGGATGCAGATGCAGCACTTGGAGTTCTTGTTGGATCTTGTTGGCTTCGACACTCCCGGCTTTCAGCGTTGAATGACCCCCACCGCGGCGGTGCCACGGTGCCACGGTGCCACGCATGGCTACGCTACGCGATGTCGGAGGCTCCGTTTTGGTCATCCCGGTGGATCCCAGTGATCCATTCGTGACCGTCGTTTTCAAATGGGGATGGCATGGAGTGCTCCTTGGTAAAATACCTTGGTATGTAAAAGTGGGACTTGGATCTCAAGTTTGTGAAGATTTCAGCAGATGTCAAGGATCTTGAAAATCTGGCGAAAGCGGAAAGGGAGGATTGGACTCAAACAAAAAGATTGGTGTCTCAGAATAGCACCAGAGGCTTTGGTTTCAGTGAATGCCGGAGGACCGCAACGCTGATGCGGATGTAAGACCACAGGCTTTTGCAGAACCCGGACAGACAGAAGCCTGTGACGAGGTGGGCTTCATAGAGGCCTGCTCCGATGGGGTTTGTGCTGATGTGTGCTGATCGGAGGTCGATGACACAGCGTTGCCCCGGCCGCAGCAGCCTGAGAGAATTTCTTTGGCACTTGTTGACAAATCATGACAAATCTCCGGCAAAATCTGCAAGAACATCTGAAAGGTGGCACTGTTTCGGGTCTGCACCTCAGTCATGCACGCAAATTTGCAACACATGTTTTTACTGTAGCGCGTATTGCCTTAGTGCCACTACTAATGCCATGGTCATGCCAGTTGATGAATCCAAGAAAGCAAAGGGCGGAGGCGAGCATGTACCGCGCATACACAAGGCACCCACGGCCCTATGCTATAACAAGCAAAAAACAACAGCAACAACAATAACCATCACCTGTGAGCGTCCAAGTATTAGCTCCAAGCAGAGTGGGTATAGAAGTAGTTGGTAGTTGGATGTAGTTGGTAGTAATATGATATAATATGTTCATGATATATGTTCCCCCCTTTTTTATTTTTTTCCCCCAGGTTAGCCACACTTTTTCAGCAACCCCTCCACTTGGCCCAGGCCATTGCTGCAGCTTCGCTCAGAAGGTAACCACCAACGTCGTGGACTAGGTTGGCCTCAGTGCTCCTCAGGAAGAAGTTTTGGTGTCGGAGCCCCAGCCCAAAAGTCTGACGAAAAGGGGTACCCTCTTGGTAAACGTTTACATAACTATGGAAAATCACCATTTTTAATGGGTATAATGGGTAAATCAACTATAAAATCTATAAATGGCCCATTTTCAATTGCTATGTTAAATTACCAGAGGGTATCATGAGAAGCCTGGCTGCTCAGGTTTGTTTCTGTGGTGCTGGCAATGCTGGCAATGCTCCAAGACTGACTCACGAAGCCCGCTGCACAGATGTTGACTTTCACCTTCGTTATAGCTGTTGTATGAGTATATGGAGGTTTCATGAGGTTTCCTAAAAATGGGTGGTACCCCTCAATCATTCATTTTAATCAATAGGATTTTCCGTTATAAACTATCCATTTTGGGGATCCCCCATTTATGGAAACCTCCATTTATGAGGCGAGGTCATACAATTTGTGGCAGAAATTCCATCGGTTTCAGGTTGGGTGCAGTTTGTTTCCAGCCCATCGGTTCGCTCCTTAGCCGTGTTGAGGTGAAACCTTGCTCGGTGTCCTATTGTTTCTCTCTATGTAATATATATATAATTATATATATATATGTGTGTGTGATAAATATATAATATATATATATATGTGGTTTGTTATCAGATTATCAGTAGTACAATGTTGTGTAGAATTATGTATGGTATTCTTCTTTTTATCTATGAAATGGTGGGGTATTTGTCCGATGTTATTTTGGAATGACCTAAGTATCTCTAGGCTCTAGGCTGACCAGGTCCCCGTTCCCAGTTACCATCCCAGGAATTCAGGGCCATGGCGGTGTGCCATACTGCCAGCAGATTCTGATGGGGAGGCCCTTCCATGGCTGGAAGTTCCCTAGGAAACCCTGCAGTATTCACTATGGAGGGTAAATATGGAGAGTATTGAAAATTCAGGGGGAAAGATTTTTCCATGTTTCAATTTCCTGATTGCAATGTATGTATGTTAATGTAAGTTCTTCATGATTTGGACCGTATTGGGAGCCACCATAATTTCTTCGCGCAGGCAGAGCCTACACCACCTACACCAACACCGCCATCGGAGCATCTGGGTTACAGCCCTAAGACATCGGATGACCCTCATCCAGAAAATGATCATAGCAGCAAGTATCTATGTTGATTTTTGAACACCATGCAACAAAAAGAGCAACGTGATGTAATATGTTTGCCAGCTTCGGTCGTGTGATAGCCAGGTGAAAATTTGGATGACAACCTCGAGCCAACTACATCAGCTACACGGGGAAGTGAAAGCATCAGCGTTCCGAGCTGAGCCACGAAGGGATCAAACTTGGCCGTGGAAATCCGGTGTTTGGCCAAATCCTGTTGGTAGATGATGAGTTTCCCGTTGGAACAGGAGTTGCATGGATTTGCCGTTACCATAGAACCAGTATGTTTGATGAGTGCAGGCTATACCCAAAGCCCAAAGCAACGGACCAATCATCCAGAATCATAAAAATCTAAGGTCACTAGCACTTGCTCGCCTTCACCGGCGTGGGCCCGGCGGAGTTGTCCATTTGGATACCACTGGAAATACGGTATCCAGACATGAAAATGAACATTCATGGAAACTTGAAAATATAATGTTTGTATTGTTTCGTTTAGTGTTGTGTTTGGCCTGGGGCTTCACAATATATAATATACATCTATACTTCTAGTTGGGCCTATCACAAAGTCAGAATGGTTTCTATGCACGTGTTAGTGCCACAGTTGTCATGATTTTTCAGGGTTGAAAAATGCAATGGGTCTTGAAGGATTGCTTGGTTCCATGTGTGAGAAAGCAATGCGGCTAGAGACAAGCTGAGACACACATTTGGAGTGAAGACAATCTCCGAAGCACATGAGCACATCTAAGATGGCAATAGTAGACAAGATCTGTTGCATCAATAATGTATGTAGATTGCAGATTTGCGACTGCCTTCTTGCTCATTTTAGCAGTGCCCTGAATACACTATACACGTTGATCAATTTGGTAAATTCGACTAGATGTTCATACGACACGCACACACATATATATATACACGCTTAATAGACTAGATATAACCAAATAGTGTGATTTGATTATAAATTGTAGGGGTTATGAGGTGCACATGATGTAAACTTTCATAATTGTCAAGGAAATAAGGGAATTACACGGAAATAAGGTTAAGGATATTTGCAAAGCAATTGTTTCGGATTGAAATCCAGTTTGAAAGGGTTTTGAGCAAATTGTATTGAATCAGGTAACTGCAGCCATCCACATGACTCATTTTGTGACAAATTTGGGTGACAAACTAGAAGATGTTCACAGCGTAGGTCAAAATAAAGTATGCGCAGAAAATATCAGGAGCCATAAGGAAACGAATGCAGGCACCTAAAGAAATCATCCAGAACAAATACTTACAACATCTTACAACAGCTAATTGGACTTGCTCCACAGCAGCAGCTGTTGGTGTTGGGCATGAAAATGGAAATAACCGACCTATATACATTCTTTAATTCTTCAAGTCTGTTCGCTTTTGTTTGATTTTTTTGTTTAACCATGTTCATGTTTTTTTTCTTGGTCTTTCGTTTTTACATGTATGGTGTTTAAAATTATTTTGACATTTTTTGCAGACAGAAGCCTTGCCGCCTGCCAACGATTTTTTGTTATGAATCTCTAAAAAGTCCCGCCGCAGGCGCCACTCTTGAGGTTTTTGGATTGTCGCTCAAAGAACATTGCTTCCACCAATTTGAAAGCAATCTAAAACCTAGACACTACGAATATGCATTCTCCATTTTTAAGGATATTTCATTTATTCATGTGTTTCAATGTTGTCATTTTTCATTTTTATATCTTACCTTTTTTCCCACAAGACATTATTTTTCATTTTTTGAAAACAATGATTATTTATACAAATTTATATTGTTCCATTTTTACTTCATATTTTCCTTTCTTTTATTTTTTTGTTTTTTTTTCCATCATTTTTTTTAAAATTGTTTTCCTTAATTCCGCGGAAATTCCTTAAATTCAAGGCCAGCCCTTGAATTTAAGGAATTTCGACTTTTTTCCACGGTTATTTTTTAAATTGAAATTCAATGTTGTTTTTCGAAAAATCATCGTGGAAAAAGCAAAACCCATTAGGATTTGCTCAAAAAAACATTGAATTTGAACATTAAAAAAATGATAATCGTGGAAAAAAAATCGAAATTCCTTAAATTCAAGGCCAGCCCTTGTAAGGAATTCCGCGGAAATAAGGAAAAATATATTTAAAAAAATAAACAATAAATAAAATAAATATAAATTATAGAAAAAGATAAAACAAAATAAATTAAAAAAAAAAGTTTTGTTGTTCAAATGTGTAGCGTTTATTTTTAAATGGTTTTCAGATTGATGGAATCCATTCTTTTTGGCGACGATCCAAACACTCAAAACTGGCGCCTGTGGCGCGCCCATTTTAAAGATTCATAGAAAGCATTTTTTTGAGCAGCCAGCGGCGTTTCTGCCTGCAAAAAAAAATAATGCCAAATGACATTGAAAAGACCAGTAAAGAAATGAAAAAATAACACGAAATCGGGGCCGTGTCTCGAAATTATATAGTTGCGCAACCATTTTTCACCCAAGGATCCCCGCACATTTGATTTTTTCATGCATTTTGCATACTGCATGCACCTTATTTCCGGGGACCTTAAATACAACCCGCCACCTTTACGAAAGTTAACAGCACATGACCCATGAACTGGGGGAGTGCCAGGATGGACCGCCATGACACCGAAGCCTTTGAAGCGATGAGCCATGGCAGTCACCGTTCCAAGGCATCGACTTTTGGGTCCACCTGTACTCATTGGATGTGTCTCGAAAAGGGTCATCATTACCCTCTGGTAATCTCTGGTAAACTAACATAACTACGGAAAATCACCATTTTCAATGGGTAAATCCACTATCACTATATATAAATCACCATGTTCAATAGCTATGTTAAATTACCAGAGGATACGACATTCAAAGGGATGTTTGCAAATCCCCGTACGATCTCAATGATATGTGCCCATCTCAACTGTTCTTTGGGAAATGGCCATTCATCGTTTCTCGGTGACTTTGGAAGTACTGGTGGAAGCATGAACTGTCCCCGCAGGATTCCCACATATTGATGTGCCTTTCTCAACTGCAAGTGATTTTCAGAAGTTCGAGTCACATCTCAGTTTTTATTTTTGGCCGACCCCGGAGATGGATACATACCCCGCAGAAGAGCACTTGACGCCGAACATTGTAAATACCACGGAAACAGCCTATGTGCCCGTCTCAATGGCATGTACCCATCTCAAGGGTTCATGTGTTTTTTTCCCCAATTTTTTTCCAAAAGAAAAATTGTTGAGAGCGTTTTGATCGTCCGTAGAATTGAGCTAGTCCGCAAAGCTGAGCCACCCATTAGGACACGACTTATTCGGATTTTCCATCTGTCGCGCGCCGCGTTCCCGGATTTTTTTATCTGAGATAGATTCTGGGAATAAAACATTTTCAGGTGAGCCCCTGAGATGGACACTTGTAACGAGATAGTCTGCAAACGAGCAAGAACCCTCACCCAGCCCTTCGACAGATGGCTTCCCCCCCAAAAGGCAATGTTCATGAGGAAAATGTTGATAAACGAATTTACTAAATCTTCACTGCCGGACTTCACCCAATAAAACTTATTAACAAAGAGGCACTTTACCCAACAATCCATCGATTTGTTGTACCATGTTGTACCACAAATGCCAAGTCCTAACCCTTAAACATATTAAACATGACCAGTTTTTCGAAGTAGCTGAGGTGCTGAGAAACATGAGAAACCGCCGCACCGTCACTGGCTTCCGCTGTCAATGATCAACAGGAAGGCTCAAGCTAGAAACACTGGGAAGCTGAGAGTATTTGGGGCCTAGCAAGATGGGAAACCAGCTACTTGGTTGCAGCCGGACATCATATGACATCATTGCTGAAGATAAGTCCCATCTTAAGCCTGGTAGTACAACCCTCCGTACGTCGACCCAAAAGGGATAGATGGGAATTCTTCATTCGACCCATCAGATTTCATCCTGATCAAATCGATCAAATCGCTGCGGGTTCTAAGGCATGGGGTCGTGCGATGCGAGGCTGGAAAAAATGCTGCACATGCGCATGTGAGGCTGCTCCAGCTGGGCATAGCTAAAGATGTTTTCCCACGTGTCAGGGGCCTTCGGCCAAGAGCCACCCAGCCGCCTTTCCGGAGTATACCAAGCAGGTGCCGCTGAACCCCAAGATGGACCAGGACCTGATTGGATGGATGCTGCAGATTCGTTTCACATATGGCTGGCAAATGCGTGAAAACTTTGGGTGAGACCATCAGTTGATCGATTTTGGTGGTTTCAAGTCTTGTTCATCAATCTTCGAAAAGGGTTGAATCTAGAAACGACTACCCACCAGTCCATTGCCCCCGTGAATTTTGGAGGTTTCGCTTCCCTCACATTTTCGCCAGTGCGGCTCTCCAGGAGCAGGGTTTCAAGAAGTATGACGGACCAACGGGGCCTTTCCCTGTTCCTCGGCAGCTGAGCTCATAGTCCTGGCCATGGATGTAGTATATGAGGCCTAAAACAATGCCAGTTTTCTGAGAATGGTAAACATAGCACATAGCACCTATAAACATGGTGAAATTGGGCATGGTTTTTTAATGGTTTACCATGTTTTACCAACATTATTCATGTTTCGGTCATTTTTTGGGGCGGCAAATACACCAGACATGGATCTGGTGGATGACCTTGGCATTGCCAGTTGGGTCCATCTCGGTGGGTTTGTCTAATGGTGGGATACCTCAAAACGGCCGTTCCGAACGGAGAACATGGTGATTAGTATTGAACCATCAATTATTGGTGATGAACCATCAATATCATCAATATCAGTTGGGGATTCCCATTTTTTCCAGAGAAACAGCATCTAACGACAAGTTGCCGCTGCAGGAACAGTTCGAACTCGCCAATCAGCTCAAGATTTTCCCTCTCACAGAGGAACAGTTCAATGAGCCGCCTTCTCAGTGGGATAAAATCTCAAGAATGGGAATCTATAGAAACAATAAATGGTAGTAAGTAGTGATATATTAAGTATAGGCTGTATAGATATATCATGATATATGTTACCTGTTTATACACACTAGAACAAATAAATAGATATATAATGATATATATATATGAAATCTATATATATATATATATCATCTAGCTGTGGTCTTTGGCCATGGAAATGGGTAGCAGGCAATGGGTAGTGCACCAAGGCACTTCGAGAAGAAGCCAGTCCATGTGAATGCCAAGCCAACCTACTCATCGAACTGGGAACGTGCCCTGGCAAATTTGGCCGCTCAAACATGGGCTATAAAATGGACCCGTGAAATCACTCAATCTTGGTAATTATTGTATTAAAGCATTCAAGGTTGGGTTTGGGTGATCTTGAGCTATACGAATTTGATCCAATTTGGCTTGTGGATTTTCTGCACTTCGCGGACGTTCATTCCGTGAGGTGCTGTGGCCTACCATCATGGGATTTACATGCCAGAGCAACTTGGCAAAACAGGAATCGGCCTATTCCAGTCCTGAATGATGGAGTTCTGCAGCTGCTCGCGGCTTATGATATTTTTTATTGTTTTATGGTGCTGGATGTACGTTTGTTTGTTTCCAGCTCGTTCTTACCTGCTGAAGTGTTGCCGGTGCATTTACTTAAGTCAGTTTCTTAGTCAGAGATATATAAGTATATATGGCTACTAGTTGTAATTAGTTTTTACATATCATATGCAAATGTACACACAATATGTGTATGTGTATATATATATATATCACTCATTGCATGTGTTTAAACTGTAGTGCATATTGTGTTATATGACTTATATAACTAATCATTGTTTCTTTACAAGATTTATATATATATATACCTACACCTACACGATGGCATCAAAGGTGGATAGCCAGGGTTTTGCTGTGAAAGCAATAGGCTGTGTAAGCAATTGGCTTGCATTGCAGTGTTGCTTCGGGTCCTCATGGGACTGCTGCGGACTGTCACGCACGACAAGTAGAGAGAGAGAGAGAGGTGTATTTATACAATTGCATACACTTGAAATTATAATATGATACACTGGCTATCATCTATACGTCTCATTGTTTGATCATTTACAATATGTATATATATATATGTATATATTTATATATATATGTATATATAAATATATACATATATAAATATATACATATATAAATATATACATATATAAATATATGTATATATACATATATCACCCTATATGTTTATATACAAAATCGTACAAAATAAGGTTACTGCGAATAGAGTGTAGGCTACGTACGAGTGTATATCCACATATAATTTGACACTCTAGAATCCATTGCCAAAGGGGTACATCAAATCGCCTCTTTGGCTCAAGACCCACTGCAGTACCGGAAA